>Ga0209992_10000591_pt1 | contig 47308 bp, 42 predicted proteins | sample 2SBtaG_2_FD_182564 | JGI IMG/M metagenome (GOLD analysis project Ga0209992, IMG submission 182564) | Deep subsurface microbial communities from Kolumbo volcano to uncover new lineages of life (NeLLi) - 2SBTROV12_ACTIVE470 metaG (SPAdes)... | ecosystem: Environmental > Aquatic > Marine >... | reverse complement strand
ACGAGGAGGACGAGGAAGCCGCTGAATACGAGGAGGATGAAGAGGAAGAGGAGGCTGCCGAGTACGAGGAGGAGGACGAAGAAGCCGCAGAACTTGAGGAAGAAGGTGACGAGCCCGAGGCCGTGCTGACTCCCACTCCTCCACCTGCCGCCAAGAAGGCCAAGCTGGATCCCGCCGAACTGCTACACGAGGCCGGGGCCCTGTTCCTCCAGGAGGGCCGGGTTGCCGTTTCCTTGCTTCAGCGTGGGTTCTCCCTCGACTTCGACGAGGCCTGCGCGGTGCTCGATGATCTCCAGCAAGAGGGACTCATCGGCCCGTACAAGGGGGGCCAGAAGCGGGATATACTGCTCACCTCCGAGGAGTGGGACGCCCAGACAGCCAGTCGCTAGGGCAGGAAGTCCGGTCTCTTCCGCGGACCCCACCTCACCGCCCTTGGGTCTCCCCGCGCCCGCCCCAGTGACTCTTCACACTCAATCCCCGACGGTTTCCCTCGTTCACCTTGGTTGCGCTCGCAATCTGATCGACTCGGAGCTCATTCTCGGGCGCCTCGCCGAAGAGGGGCTTGTCGTCTCCGGTGATCCCGATGGAGCCGACGCCGTCGTTCTCAACACCTGTTCGTTTATTGGTCCCGCACGCGCTGAGTCCCACTCCGTGCTCCAGGACCTGCTGGATCGCAAGCGCTCGGGAGACCTGCAGCGCGTGATCGTGGCCGGTTGCCTGGTGCAACGCTCACGGCGCACCCTGGCCGAGCAATACCCGGACGTGGACCTCTTCGCCGAGATCTCCAATTACCGAGAACTCGCCCGATCGGTGCGCCGCTTGCTCGCTGGCGAGACCCTCTCGACCTCCTACCTGGACAGTCCCGGGCTGCGCCCTCCCGAACGGGAAGGGGCCCGACTGCTCTCGACACCGGGCTCCTATGCCTACCTGCGGATTAGCCACGGCTGCGATCACACCTGCAGTTTCTGCGCCATCCCAGGTATCCGTGGCCCGCATCGTTCGAAGCCCCTCGATGCCGTGTTGGACGAGGGGCGCGAACTGATTGATGGGGGGGTTTCAGAACTCGTCCTTGTGGCCGAGGATTCCACCGCATGGGGTCGCGATCTCGGCATGGAGCTTCCAGATCTGGTGGAGGGCTTGGCGGACCTGAACGGCTCCCACCGTGTGCGCATCATGTACGCCTATCCCAATCGGTTCCCCTGGCGCTTGACCGAACTGCTGCGCGATCACCCGCGCGTGATTCCGTACCTGGACATCCCAATTCAGCACGCCGCAACTCCAATCCTGCGAGCCATGAACCGGGCGGGAAACGGAGATCAAGTGCGCCGAATCCTGTCCCGCCTGTGCGAGGAAGTACCGGACCTGACCCTTCGTACCACGGTATTGCTTGGATTCCCCGGAGAGACCGAGTCCGACGTGGAGGAGTTGGAGCACCTCGTTCGAGAGTTTCGACTGGCCCGCATGGGGGCTTTCTCCTACTCCGTGGAAGAGGGCACCAGCGCTGCGGGCCTCGACCCGCAGACGCACCCTCTGCTATCCCAGGAAACCGTGGAGGAGCGCATCACACGCGTTCTCAGTCTGCGCGATACGCACCTAGCCGAGGACCAGGAGGCCCAGGTAGGCCAGACCCTTGAGGTGCTCGTGGATCAGGGCCCCGACGCTCAGGGCTGGTCTTGGGGGCGATCTGACCAGGATGCCCCTGAAGTAGATCTGACGATCCGATTCATGGAACCCGAGGCTTCTGTTGGGGACCGTGTGCAGGTCAAGATCGAGGGCGTCCTGGAGGGTTTGGATCTAACCGGCGTGGAGAACCTGTCATGAGCCGCGTATTTCAGCACTGGCCGAACCGCATCACAGCAAGCAGATTCGCTGGAGCCCTGGTCCTGTTCACATTGCTCGCTTTCATGGGCGAGGGGGCGATTGGTGACGGCCGCGGCGTGAAGCAGGTGGCTTTTTGGTTGTTTGTTGTGCTCGCAGCCACAGATGCCTTGGACGGTTACCTGGCACGCCGCGACCATCATGTGACCGCCTTCGGTCGCATCGCCGATCCGTTTACAGACAAGGTGCTCATCGTGGGCACGATGATTTTTCTGACCACGATGCCGTGGGCTAGAAACTGGCTTCCGCCCTGGATCGTGGTCGTCGTGCTAGCCCGCGAGTTCCTCGTCACGGGCCTGCGTGGCTACGTCGAAAGCGTCGGCGGTGAATTTCCGGCGGACGCCTTTGGAAAGATCAAAATGATCATTCAATGTTTCGCCGTGGGCGGAATCTTCTTCGTAGAAGCCTATCCCTGGCAGGATGCGTGGATTGCGGTCTTGGACCCGCTCGTGCATGTCCTCGTCTGGGGAACATTGCTTAGCACGGCCGGTTCGGGCATTACCTATGTGGGCCGCACGATCCGCATCTTGAAGGAATTGGATTCGTGATGGATCGCTTGAAGCTCGGTCTCGTGAGTGCGGGGTTCCTGGGTTGTTCGCCCGTAGCCCCGGGGACCGTGGGCACGCTGGCTGGCGTTGCCATCGCCTGGGCCTTGCGTGGGTCGGACAATTTCATGGTCTGGACGCTTCTCATTTGTGCCTTGCTGTACCTCTTGGGTCGCAGCCTAGGGCCCTGGACTGAGTCGCACCTGGGAAAGGATCCCGGCTGCTTCGTTCTCGATGAGGTGATTGGCTACCTGATCACCCTGCTCTGGGTGCGCGGGCCGAGCCCACTGACCCTAGCCGTGGCATTCGCCCTTTTTCGTTTCTTCGATGTCATCAAGCCTGGTCCCGTTCGTCGTATGGAGCAGATCGCGGGCGCGGACGGCATACTCTTGGATGACGTGGTTGCCGGGCTGATGGGTCTGGCCGTCTTGGTTCTGCTGCGATCAACCGTGGGGGATCCGGGTATTTGGGAGTGGGGCGCGATGCAATGAGCCAACGAGGTGGGCAGATCGGAGGGGGCGGGGGCATGTCCATTGCCGGTCGCTTCGGCCTGTTCATGGGGTTGACCCTGTTGGTCGTCATGGGTGCCGGGGGCTACCTCCTGCTGGACAAGAGCCGTGAGGCGCTCAACCAGTCCGGGAGACAGATCCTCAGCGAGGTCGCCGCCCTCAACGCCGCGGAGGCAAAGGCCCAGCAGGCCACGATTGACGCCATCCTGGCGGAGTGCCGGGCGGGCCGCATGACCCTGGAAGAGGCCGTCCAAAAGCTCGCCAATCCGCCATCCCTCACCTACGAGGACGAGGGGCTCTCCACCCAGAACGGGAACACCCGCTTTCATCACATCAAGTACACCGATGGCTTCGGTGAGGGGCAGGAGGGTTTCCTGCTTTTTCAAGGGGACCGGGCAACCGTGCTGGCACCGCGCGCGCTTGACGGCGGGCAATCGGACAGCTTGTTCGGCCTGATATTGGTCGTGACCGCAGCAATCGTCGTGATTGGGGCAGGTGTGGCGTTCGTGATCTCCTCCCAAGTCACCAAGCCCATCGAGCAACTGGTGGGCGATGTGCGCACTATCAGCCATGGCAACCTTCAACACCGCACGCGCGTAACTGGAGGGGGTGAAGTCTACCATTTGGCGCGCCAGGTCGATCGCATGGCGGCCGCCCTCGAGGAGGGCCAAGAAGTGGAGATGGAATTGGACAAGCGCGAGCGAGAGCGCGAAGTGGCCCAACGTGTGCGCGAGTCGCTGTTGCCCCATATCAAACCCGAGATTGGTGGGTACACCATCGGGGACTTCCATGTGGACGCGGCCGAGCCGGGCGGGGACTTTCACGACTACATCGCCTACGACAACAAGCTGGCACTGCTCGTTTGCGAGGTTTCCGGGAAGGGTGTGCCGGGGGCCTTGGTGGGTTCGACGGCCCGGGCCTACCTCAGAAGCGAACTGGCACGCGGGGACGACATCGAGTTGGCCTTGCAGAGGGTCAACCGTCAGTTGGCCTCCGACGTGAGCCGCGGCATGTACGTGACTCTGCTGTGTGTGGTTCTCGATCCGGCCGAGAACGTGGCCACTATGGCCTGCGCGGGTCACAAATTGCCGCTCATTCGCTTCGAAGCCTCCACGGGTCAAGTGCGACTCTTGCAACCCGAGGGTATCGCCCTGGGCTTCGACCGGGGCCCCATTTTCGAAGGCCGTCTAGAGCTTCTGCGCGTACCCATGGAGCCGGGGGATCGCCTAGTGTTGGCCAATACTGGCCCCGTCCGCGTTCCGAACGCGGAGGGCGTGGAGTTGGGAGAGAAGGGCCTCTACCGCGTGGTTTCTCGCAATGCGTCCGGAGCTCCGGAGGAAGCGGCCGAGGGCATCCTGACCGCCCTCGAGACTCGCATCGACGGAGCGGACTTTCCCGCGGATGTCTCACTGATCATCCTTGGCCGGGAGGGGTGATTCATGCGAGGCGAGCCCGCACAGGGGCTGTTCCCCGAGGTGACAGCCCCGGCAGCGGCCCACACAGGCGGCCCCTACTGCAACGTGGCGCTCAATCGGCCGATGCGCTGCGAGTACACCTACGCGGTTCCTGAGTCCTTTGCGGAAACCCTGGCCCCAGGTATGCGCGTGGCCGTCACCTTTGCGGGACGCCGCAGCGTCGGCGTAGTCGTTTCACTGGCCGACAGCTCGGACATCTCGCCCAAGCGCCTCAAGGCCATCAGTGATGTGCTCGACCCAGCACCGATTCTGGCCCAGGAACTGCTCGACTTGACCCAGTGGATGGCCGCGTATTACGCCTGTTCTTGGGGCGAAGCTCTGGCTGCCGTTCTGCCCGCCGCCCTCAAGCGCGAGGGAAGGCGTCGCACCGTCGCCATGTTGGCGGTCGAGAGCCATGTGGGGGCGGCGCAGCTAGCGGAGCTTGAGGAGCGCCACCCCAAACAACACAGGCTCCTGCGCACCCTGCTGGAGATCGACGGGAGCGTCGAGCGCAAGGACGTCTTGCGGCGCTTGGGCCTTTCGGATTCTCCGGCGAAGTCCCTGGCCAAGCGCGGCTGGGTGCGCGTGGATAACGTGGAGGCGGCCTCCGACGACCTGTTGGGTGGGGAGGCCAGCGAACGAACGCGGCCAGACACGCTCACCGATCAGCAAGCCACAGCCGTTGAGTCCCTCCAGGCACAGCTCGACGAGGGTACCTACCGGGCCTTCCTGCTCAAGGGTGTGACTGGCAGCGGAAAGACCGAGGTCTACCTGCGGGCCATTGAGCACGCCCTGTCCCAAGGCAAGGGCGCGATTGTGCTCGTACCAGAGATCGCACTGACACCGCAGACGGTGGGCTGGTTCCGCGCGCGGTTCGGAGACGTGGCCGTACTGCACAGCCGCATGACCGATGTACAGCGACTCTCGATGTGGCGCCGGGTCCACGCGGGAGAGTGTCGCGTCGTCGTGGGTGCGCGATCAGCGGTCTTTGCTCCGGTTGCGAATTTGGGAGTTATCGTGGTCGACGAGGAGCACGAGCCTTCGTTTAAGCAGGGCAACGTCCCGCGCTATCACGGACGTGATGTCGCCGTCATGCGAGCTCGCAAGGCCGGGGCGGTTTGCATCCTTGGAAGTGCAACACCGTCTCTCGAAAGTTGGGTCAATGCCCGGGCGGGGCGCTACGGCCTGCTGGAGCTTTCCTCCCGCGTGCACGGCGGTCCCATGCCACACGTGCAGGTCGTGGACATGCGCGCCGAGATGGCGGAGGTCAAGCAGTCCGCAATTTTCTCTAGGGCGCTAGTCAAGCGCCTGCGGGCGGCGCTCTCGCGCGGCGAACAGGGCATCTTGTTTCTCAATCGCAGGGGCTACTCACCCGTGCTGTGGTGTCGTTCTTGTGGCGAGACCGTGACCTGTGCGGACTGTTCAACCCCAATGAACCTGCACAAGCGGCACGGCCGGCTGGTTTGCCACACCTGCTGTGCGGAGCGGCTGCCTCCGTCAGATTGCCCGTCCTGTACGGCACCAGGTTTGCGCTTTCTCGGGGCCGGATCAGAGCGCGTGGAAGACTTGCTCAAGCAGCAGCTGCCCGAGGCCCGCATTCGGCGCATGGACTCGGACACCATGCTGCGTCGTGAAGACTACGAGCAGACGCTGGAGGCCTTCGGCCAGGGCGAGATCGATCTGCTCGTGGGCACGCAGATGATCGCCAAGGGACTCGACTTTCCACGCGTGACCGTGGTGGGCATCATCTCCGCTGATTCCGCCCTGCACCTTCCAGACTTTCGTGCGGCTGAGCGCACCTTCCAGTTGGTATCGCAGGTGGCCGGCCGCGCCGGACGTGCAGACCTGGAAGGGCACATCGTGATCCAGACCGTGGCACCCGAACACCATGCCATCGTGCAGGCCGCCCGCCACGACTACGGTACCTTCGCCGGATTGGAAATGGGTCAGCGTGAAGAGTTGGCCTACCCGCCCTTCGGGAGACTGATCCGCATGGTCTTCGAGGACGAGGACGAGCAGCGCGCCCAGGTCCGCGCGCAGCACTGTGCTGACGTACTACGGACCCACCTGGCGAGCCTGGACCTGACCATCCTGGGACCGGCACCGGCACCCTTCTCCATGGTCCGCGGGCGCCACAGGATGCACCTGCTGCTGAAGACAAGCGAGCGCCCTGAAGGAGCGGAGCAGGTGCGCACCTTGCTCGTCAAGCTCGCCCACGAGAAGGGGCCCACGCGGGTTCAGATTGACGTGGATCCGGTCGGAATGCTGTGAGGGGCGGTGACACGCCCTGCGCGATTGCGCGTTGCGACCTCAGCGTTGCGAGAACTAGCCCAGCACCTTCTCACGGAAGCGCTGGAATAGGTGCGCGGAGTCCAGGGGGCCGGGAGCCGCTTCGGGGTGGTACTGAACGCTGAAGCAGTTGGCGGTCTTGTGGGCAATGCCCTCCACCGACTGGTCGTTCAGATTGATGTGCGTCAGCTCCAGCTCAGCGGGCATGCCTTCCTCGCTCACCGCGAAAGAGTGGTTTTGCGAAGTGATTTCTACCCGCCCAGTGAGCAGGTCGCGAACAGGGTGATTCGCGCCATGGTGACCAAAAGACATCTTGGAGGTCTTGGCACCGAGCACGATCGAGAGGATCTGGTGTCCCAGGCAGATTCCGAAGAGGGGCAGCTTACCCACCAAGTCACTGACTGCGGCGATGCCTTCAGTGACCGCGGCCGGATCGCCAGGGCCGTTGGAGAGAAAAATGGCCTCGGGGTCCATTCCCAAGACGTCGCTCGCCGGAGTGCCGGCAGGCACCACGGTCAGGTCGAAGCCGCAGTGCACGAGGCTGCGCAGGATGTTGCGCTTGGCTCCAAAGTCGTAGGCCACACAGCGCACACGCTTGCCCTGCGCGCTTGGTATCTCGGCCGGGTAAGAGGCGGGATAGGGTTCGCGCCAGCGGTAGGGTTCAGAACAGGTCACTTCAGTGGCCAGGTTGCGTCCATCCGTTGATTGCGCGCCACGCGCCTTGGCCGTCAAGGACTCCGGATCGGAATCAGACGTGGAAACTACCACGCGCAGGGACCCCTCTTCGCGCACCATCTTGGTCAAGCGCCGAGTGTCGACACCATCGATGGCAACAACTCCCTCGCGCCGCAACCAGTTTGGCAGCGAGATGTCTGAGCGATGGCTGCTGGGAATGGACGAGAGTTCTCGGATCACAAAGGCCTCGGCCCAGGCCTTGCGGCTCTCCGCATCTTCTTCGGCAATTCCGTAGTTGCCGATCAGCGGGTAGGTCATCAGCACCGTCTGTCCGGTGTAGGACGGGTCGGTCAGGATCTCGTGGTAGCCGGACATGGCCGTGTTGAAGACCAAGTCACCCGTCGTCTCCCCTTCTGCACCGATTGCACGGCCCGTCATGACCACCCCATTTTCCAGGGCCAGCCAGGCCTCTTTGTATTCACTCATGGCACAGAGCCTCCTCGCTGGGATGCATTGAACTGTTCCGCTCACGGGCTTCTTCCCCGTGCCTTTGGTTGATCATGGCCGCGGCGTAGCCCGCGCCGAAACCGTTGTCGATGTTCACGACGCTGACACCCGCGGCGCAGCTGTTGAGCATGGCGAGCAGCGCGGCGATCCCACCGAACGAGGCGCCGTAACCGATGGATGTGGGCACGGCGATAACGGGCCTTGAGACGAGCCCGCCAACCACGCTGGGCAGCGCGCCCTCCATACCTGCTACGACCACCAAGCTGCGTCCTGCTTGCAGGGTGTCGAGCTCGGACAGCAAGCGGTGCAGGCCGGCAACTCCCACATCCGCAAGTTGGCTTACCCGCGCGCCCATGAAGCGCGCCGTGAGGGCGGCCTCTTCCGCAACAGGACCATCTGAGGTGCCAGCACTGGCGATCACAACTAGGCCTACGCCCGCATGTGTGGGCGGCAGACCGACGGTGACGCAGCGCGACAATTCGTGGTGCACGGCTTCGGGCACGACGCTCAATAGCGCCGTCGCACCTTCTGCGTCCACGCGTGTCACCAAGAGACGTCCGTGCACCCGTAGCAGCTCGCGAGCGAGTTCTTGCAATTCGCTTGGGCGCTTACCCTCCCCGAAAATCACTTCGGGGCAACCGCACCGACGCTCGCGGTCCAGGTCCAGACGGCTGTGCCCTAGGTCGAGCACTGAAGCGCCATTCCATTGCTGCAAGCCCTCCTGAACGGAGACGTGTCCGTCGCGGACGGACTCGAGCAGGGCTTGCATTTCCTCGGGGTTCAAGGCGGTGGACAGGGTCGGCCAGATTCTAGTCTCTTGCACCTCAGGCCGACCCCCTCTGCGGCGGATTCACTGCAGGCAAGCGAGGCTTCAGGACGGCTGGGCATCCAAGTCCCAACCATCGCGAGCTCCCGCCGCCAGTCGCTGCCAGCCCAACCCGGCGATCATGGCCGCATTGTCCGTGGAGTACGCCGGTGACGGGAAGAACACCTGCAGTCCCGCTTCACGCCCGCGTGCGCCCAGCACCTCGCGTAGACGGTTGTTGCAGGCCACGCCGCCTGCCACCAAGACCTGACTGACTCCCTGGTCCCGGGCGCAGCGCAGGGTCGGCCGCACGAGATTCTCAACCACGGCAGCTTGAAATGAGGCCGCCACATCAGCGCGCCGGGGAATGGCCTCCGGCGGGGGCGTGGGCGCCAGGGCGTCGCCACCGCGCACGTGGTACAGAACTGCCGTCTTGAGCCCGCTGAATGAGAACCCGATGGACCCATCCTTGGCCCGATAGCGGGGGAAGGGGATGGCGGACTCGTCACCCTGTTCTGCCAGATCTGAGATGGACGGCCCCCCCGGGTAGGGCAGACCCAGTAGGTACGCCACCTTGTCGAATGCCTCGCCGGCCGCGTCGTCCAGGGTCGTGGCCAATTGGGTCATGTGCAGGGGCGATTCGGCCCTGTAGAGAGCCGTGTGCCCTCCAGAAACTACCAGGGCCACGCAGGGGTAGGAGACCTCCCCGGGTGCCTCCATGGTGGCCGCGTACACGTGGGCTTCGATGTGGTGCACTCCAACCAGAGGCAGGCCGCGGGTGAAGGCCAGTGCTTTGGCGGCGGACAGGCCGACCAAGAGTGACCCCACGAGTCCAGGCCTGTGAGTCACGGCGATGCCCGCCAACTGGTCCAGGCGTACTCCCGCCTTGGCCAGCGCCTCATCGATCACGGGCAGGATACTGCGTAGGTGGGAACGACCTGCGATTTCGGGCACCACGCCCCCAAAGGGAGCGTGCTCCGCGGCCTGGGTGTGGACTACAGATGAGAGAATCTCCCGTCCGTGGCGCACGACAGCCGCGGCCGTGTCATCGCAAGAAGACTCAATGCCCAGGACGAGGTCTGTCATCTACCCTGTCCGGCAGAGTCCGGGCGCCGGCCTTGGAGCAGGTCCAGCGCGCTCTCCAATTGGGCATCCACGGGCAGGGGAGGGATCAAGTCCAGGCCAGACGATTCAGCCCAGGCCTCCAGTGCGGGTAGGACCTTTGGCCCTGGACTGTAGCCATGGAGAAATCCCCGCATGGGTGCGCGCTCTTCAGGTAGCAGAGGTACTGCGAGGTCCGGCAAGAGGCCGTGTTCCCGGTTGGGATCGGCTGTGCGTTCAAAATTGCGATGTGTGGGGGAGTAGTAGTAGGAGGTGGTCACCTTGGCCCTGGCTCCGGCCTCGTCGAAGGACCGAATCGCCTGAACCATGCCCTTGCCGAAGGTGGGTTCTCCGACGAGGGCGGCTAGGCGGTGGTCTTGAAGGGCCCCAGCCAAGACTTCGCTAGCACTTGCTGTGCTGGCGTTCACCAGGACGGCTAGGGGCAGTCCGGCGAGGTCGGCGTCCTGGGTGTTTGCTTCGTACACGACTGGGTCACCACGGCCCTCGGTGCTGACGATGACTCCAGAGGGCACAAAGCGGCGAGCGATTTCCACGGCGGCTGGCAGGGCCCCACCCAGGTTGTAGCGCAGGTCCAGTACCAGGGCCTTCAGTCCTCGTCCCTGCAGGTACTCGATCGCCCGGCCGAACTCGTCACCGGTCTCACTGCTGAAGCGCGTGACCGCCAGGTAGCCGATGCCCAGCTCCGAGCTGATCATGCGCGTGTGGCGCACGCTTGGATCGATGATCGAACCGGGTACCACCGAGAGGGTTCGCTCGGTGCCGTCCAGCCCTCGCACGAGCAACTCAAACCCGTCCGGATCCGGGTCCGCCAGGGCCGCTCGGAAGCTCGTGCCGTCATACTCGTCGAGGGTCTTGCCGCCGAGCAACAGGACCTGGTCACCGACCCTCAATCCGGCCCGCAGGGCAGGTGAATCGGGCAGCGGATACAAGACGAGGCCCTCTTCCACGGGGGTCCGAAAAACGGCGCCGATGCCCCGGTAGCGTCCCCCGGTCTGGCGGACCAGCTCCTCTGTTTCGGACGGGCCGTAGTAGCGTGAGTAAGGATCCAGACCGGCGAGCATGCCGCGCAATGCATCGTTGAGTAGTTGCTCGTCGGTGACCTCCCGCACAAAAGCCTCCCGAGCAAAGTCCCGTACCTCGGCGAAGTGCTGCAGACCGGGATCCTCAGATGAGGGCCAGAGCTCTCTTCCGATCATGAGCAACAAGGCTCCGACGACTAGGCCGAGCACGAAATTCAGAGAGTTGCTTGCTCCTGCCGGTCCCCTGCGTTCCGGGGCCTCCATCACTCAGCCTGCGCTGCCCAGTTCAACCAGAGCCTGGGCGAGTTGGTCATCGTTCGGTGCGACTCCGTGCCAGGACGACTCGCCTTCCATGTAGCTCACGCCTTTCCCAATGCTCGTGTGGGCGATGATTGCTGTGGGCTTGGGAGCCGTACGCGTTTCGCTCATGACTTGGTCCAGGGCCAGCAAATCGTGTCCGTCCACGTCAATGGCGTTCCAACCGAATGCCTCGTACTTGACGCGCAGGTCACGAACGTTCATCACGTCGCGCATCTTCCCGTCGATCTGGATGTTGTTGAAGTCGACGATGACGGTGAGGTTTGAGAGATCGAAGTGGGCTGCGCTGGTGGCGGCCTCCCAAACCTGCCCCTCCTGACTGTCCCCATCGGATGACGTGCAATACACGTGGCCCTCATGACCATTGAGGCGCGCACCTAAAGCCATACCCGCGGCCGCCGACAGGCCGGTGCCCAGGCTGCCCGTTGAGAAGTCGATCCCCATCTCCGGGCTGCGGTGTGGGTGGCCTTGGAGGCGCGAACCAAGTTTGCGGAAGGAGAGCAGCTCCTTCCTGTCGATGAGCCCCTTGGCGGCGAGCAGTGCGTAGTAGCCCGCGCAGGTGTGTCCATTGCCGAGCACGAAGCGATCTCTGGTGGGATCGTTCAAGTTGTCTGGGCCGAGGTTGAGATGCTCCATAAAGAGCACAGTCATGAAGTCCGCCATGCCCAAGGGGCCGCCCGGGTGGCCGCACTTTGCCGCGTGAACCATGGAGACGACGTCCACACGCACCTGCCGGGCGATCGCCTCGAGTTGCTGGATTCGTTCAGTGGAAATAGTCATCGGCTAGGCCTTTCGTCGCAGCAGTTCTTGGGCGCGGGCGACGATGCCGTTTGCATCGAGGCCATAGTGTGCAAGCAGGTCCATCGGCGGTCCGCTCTGGCCGAATTCGCCGTCCATTCCGGCCATTTCCATCGGTACAGGACAGTTCTTGACGACCGCTTGGGCGACCGCATCCCCAAGCCCCCCCCTGATTTGGTGTTCTTCCACTGTGAGGATCGCTCCACAGTCCCTAGCCGCTTCGGTCACCAGCTCTTGATCCACGGGATCCACCGTCGAGAGGTTGATGACGCGCGCTTCGATGCCCGTAGCGCTGAGCATTTCAGCCGCGTCGAGGGCCTCCGCCACCTCGACACCACAGGCACAGATTGCGAGATCGGTCCCCTCACGTAGAACAGTCCCCCGCCCGAGTTCGAAACGGTAGTCGTCGCCCAGAATGACCCTAGTCGAGGCACGTGAGAGGCGGATGTAGACCGGTCCAGGGATTTCGGCTGCGGCGTGAACGGCGGCGCGTGCCTCAGTCGCATCGGCTGGGACGATTACCTTCATGTTCGGGATCGTACGCATCAGCGAAATATCTTCGAGCATCTGGTGGGACTTGCCGTCTTCGCCAACGGTGAGCCCTGCGTGCGTGGCACATACTTTCACGTTCAAGTTCGGCACACAAACACACTGACGCAACTGTTCCCAAGCCTTGCCCGTCGCGAACATCGCAAATGAACTCGCAAATACGGTGCGACCAACAGATGCCAATCCCGCAGCAGTCCCCATCATGTTGGCTTCGGCCACTCCGAAGTTGAAGAACCTATCGGGGTACGCCTGGCCAAAGGCCTTGGTCTTGGTGGAACCGGAGAGATCGGCATCAAACACGACGATGTCGTCGCGCAAAGCGCCGAGTGCCAAGAGGGCTTCGCCATACGCGGCTCTCGTGGCGACCTTGGTGACCTCGCCGGTGGCGAGGGGGGGGCTCAGGGTCATGGAGGAGTTGAGTAGTGTGGCCCGCAGATCAGGGGGGCGGTCCACGGGTTGTGAGGGAGTCGCCAATCTGGGAATGGCGTAGGGGTTTTGTACTCTCGGGCCAGCCCCGGGGCAATCGGGAGGGGTGCACGTGATCCAAACCAAGGGCCGCGAGAGCCCTGTGGGGGACACATGGGTGGCCAGAGCTATCCGTGTCCCCCTTGGGGGACATCTGGGGCCTCGGCTCTCACCAGAGGGATCTGCCCTAAACCCATTCGCTGAAAGAGGTTAGGGTGTTGTCGGACCCCATGCCCCGTTTGGCACGGCACTCGCATGACCCGGTGGTCCGTTCTGTCCCTACTGCTCGGTGAATCCGATGAACATCCATACCACTCTCAAAGCCAGTCTGTTCGGAGCCAGTGTCCTGATCCTGATGACCGCCGCCCAAGCCCAGCGCCCGACTTCGGGCGGGACCCTGGAGCGCGCGAGGCACCTCTTCTCTCAGATCGACACCAACAAGGACGGTTCCCTCAGCGCGGCTGAAGCGGGCCGCACCAAGATCCCCACACGCGATTTCGTCAGCAGCGATACGAACCGGGATCGAAAGTTGTCCGGGGATGAGTTCCTGATTTTCTACCGCAAGCTGCTGGTCAAGGGCAGCAAGCCGGTCGGCCAATCACTCGATGCCGAAGTGGCTCGGATCCAAGCCGCCTACCGGACCGTCAAGAAAGATGCAGTGAATGGAGGCATTGGCGCTCAGAAAGACGCTCCGAAAGAGGCCGCGAAAGACGCTGCGAAGGACGCTGGTAAGGGTGTCGAGACCAAGCCCTCAGGTGCCGCACCGGCTGGCTCGGGTCTGACGGATGTCCAACGTGCGCAAATGGCTCGTGACGCGGCGACCAAGGCGAGGATCGACAACGCTCGCGACCAGAAAAATGCCGACAACAACGCACGTGCCCAAGCGGTTCGTGACTCGTTGGGCAACGGTGGCGCCCAGAGTGAAGCGGATCGAATTGCCGCTGCTCGCAAGAAGCTGGCGGACCAGGAAGCGCAGCGCATTGCCGACGCCCGGGCTCAGAAGCAAGCCGATGACCTGGCTCGAGCACAAGCTGCGCGTAAGAAACTGGCGGACGAAGAAGCAAGGCGCATTGCTGCGGCTCGGGACCACGAGATCCAAGCTGAGAAGGACCGTGCTATCGAGGCACAGCGTCAGGATGAGCACAAGCAACACCCGGGCAATGGTGCGAAGAAGCTGGGTCCTTTTGAGCGTGTTCAGTCCTATATCAAGCGTCTTACCGATGCTGGCCGGCTGACTCACGAGCAGGTCAAGGACATCCAGTTCGTCTTGAACGCGAAGGCTTCCAGCGCCGAGAGTGCGGCCCAAGCAACCCACCTACGCGAGTCATTGCGGCGAGCCAAGTCCCGTGTCGGAGACGCGGTTCGCGCGGGCCACTTGAGCGCCCAGGAAGGGCGTGAACTCTCGACCATCCTGGACGAGAAGGCACACAGGGCCATTGGTGCGCAGGAGCATGCCGGCGGAAACAAGGAGAAACCTGGGCACGGAGAACGACAGCACCCCGTTGCTGGTCCGAAGCAGGGCGACAAGGGTGACAAGGGCGTCAAGCCCCATCCCGTCAAGGGCCCGGGGGAAGCTCGCGGAACCCTCGGCGCGGGTCGCAAGACCAAGCCCAAGAGTGCCGGCGTCCGCTCAGTAGGCGGCAAGGGCAAGGGCGAGCGTGGGACCCGCGACGGCTCCTGATCCGACAGCCCGTCCCCAGGCAAACCATCGAGTAAGTGAAGTGGCCGCGGCTTGTCCGCGGCCACTTGCGTTCTGGAATTCCCGGCGTTCGCGTTATCCGTTGGGTCCGCGGTACACGACCCAATTGTCCTCGCTTTCCAGCAGGCGCAATAGACTGAGGCTGCCTGGGTGCCACTCGCTCTCCCGCGCGGCCAAGAGATCCCAGAAAGCAACGACAAGAGTCTCGGCGGTGAAGATCTCCAATTGTGCGAGCGCGGGCACGTCCCTATTCAGGAAGCGATGGTCGACCTGGTCAAAGACCTCCTCTTTCATCGCTTGGGCCAGCGTGTTCAGGTTGACCACCATGCCTGTCTTGGGGTCAACAGGCCCGCGCACGGTGGCTTCCAGCACGTAGTTGTGGCCGTGGACCCTCAAACAGGGTCCATAGGTGGCCTCGTTCTCGGAATCGCTGAGGTGCGGCGACTTGAGTTGGTGGGCTGCTGAAAATTCAAGTCTGTGGACGATTTCGACGGTGGGGAGGGGCATTGGGAGTCCTTTTGGAACAGTTGTGCGAGCAGAGCATAGGAACTGTTTCGGATACGTGTCGTGGGCACCCGCTGTACGCCTTTCTGCCCCGGGGATGCACGCTTTCGGGCCGAAAGAGCCTTCGGTTTTTGGCGTATTCCGGCTCTGTGAAGGGCCCCCCCAACCCAAGGAGCCTTCCAATGAAACGCGCCTACGACAGAGACCGAGCCCGCAACCTGATCCCCCTGTTGGGATCGATCACCCGGGAGATCGCTGAGCGAGCTCACGAGGCTCGTATTCTGCAAGGCCGTCTCGGCAAGCTCGAAGACGAGCCCATGTGTGAAGAGCTCGTTGACTTGCGCGCCAAGCTGGCCAGTCACCGTCGCGAGATTCGACTCTCGCTCAAGGAGCTCGAACGTCTGGGCTGCGCCATGGACGAGGACGCGCCGGGCCAGATCCGCATTCCGGGCAGGGACGGGGACTTTGATCACGGCTTCCAGTTTGACCCTGGCAGCTACTCACTGCGCCGTGTCGAATCCGGGATCAACATCGCCTAGACAGGCTGCGTGCAGGATTCCAATCCACGCAATTCAGTGTGGAGGGCCGTCCCGAAAAACCGGGGCGGCCTTTTTCGTTGGACCCGCAGACGATCCCTGCTGGCAACTTCACTCCGGCGGCGGGACAGCTAGGTCCGCCGCGTCGCCATCAGTATTCAAGCCAGCCCACACGATTTCAGCTACATCCTCGGGTCGGTTCATACTCTCTCGGTCCCAGTCCCCCGCAACGCCGTCAAAGATCTCCGTGTCCGTGGCTCCGGGATAGACCGTCGAAACTCGAATCTCGTCAGCGCGCAGGTCTTCCCGAAGCCCATTCGAGAACCCCATCAACCCTGCTTTCATGGCGCAGTAGGTTGAGCTTCCCGCAAATCCCTGTTGAGCGGCGACGGACGCGATGTTGAACACGTGGGCCGGCGACCCTGCCCGCAGGCCATCCAGAGCACAGCGCGTGACGAGCCACGCACTGCGTAGATCAACCTTGTAGAACTTCTCCCACACCTCCAACGTGGTCTCCGCAAACGGAACGACGTCGAAAATCCCAGCATTGTTGACGAGCACATTGAGCGTCCCACCAAAACTCTGAAGAACACCCTGGACCCCGGCCGCAACGGACTCGGGATCGGCCACGTCCATCTCTTGAATCAATCCAACTCCGCCCGCCTGCGCAACCTCGCGGGCGACCTCGGCCAGGGCGCCTGAGCTGCGTGCGCAAAGGGCCACGTGAGCCCCTTCCTGGGCGAAACGAAGCGCAATCGCTCTCCCAATCCCGCGACTCGCTCCCGTTACCAGTACTCGTGTGGACTTCATTGGATCCGCGTGGTTTGGATCTCAGGCTCTCAGCGATCGTCCAAGATGAGTGCGTCGCTCTCCTGGTCGGCCTCGAGGCGGCGCTTCAAGAAGGATCGCATCCCATCGTAATCGTATCCGGCACGCCAAAGGTACTGCGCAGAATTCGTGTCGGCACGAGTCTCTTGGGCTTGGCTGAATGTGGTCATGAGTTTCTGCCCAATGCCTGTCCCGGCGACCTCCCCCACCTTGCCACCCAAGGGCATGGAGCTGACCTGCGCCCGCCTCCCGTACCGAGTCCCAATGTTAGTCCAGGACGGTCAGCCAGAAGCTAGCCTCTCGCGTGGGGACTCCAGACGGCGTCATGCCTGGCCAAAGGGTTCAACGCCTCGTCCTGTGGCTGATCTATGCCCGCCGCCTTGCGCATTCTCCACTCGAGCAATGACGCTTCGAAAGGGGCGCGCGCGGGAGTGTGGCGCCCGGGCTTGGCCGGGTAGACTGCGGACCAACATGGCTTGGAATCCCTTGGCTACGCAATTCTGCTTGGAGCTCGCCTTTGGCGTGCTCTTGGGGCTGTGCTTCCTCCCGCGCGCTCCGCTGGGGACCTTCTTCTTCTTGATGATGGGGGCTACCGCGCTTCTGCCTCTGCTCGTGGGTGGCCTCGCGCCGCCCATCTACGCAGGGGCGCCATGGGATGCGCCGGCTACGGTTTGCGTTCTGGCCGGCGCACTCGGTTTCCCGTGGCTCATGGGGCCCGTCAAGAGTCAGCTGCGGCGCCTGGCGACCATCTGGGCCACCCTCGGTTGTGGAGCAGCGCTGGTCTTCGTGGTACGGGATGTCCCGGGTGTGGATTGCACCGGGGCACTCGTCTTGGGCGGTTTGTCTGCGATGGCCACAGGGCTTGTGGCAGGTAGCGTGGGCCTCGCCATGGTCCTCGGACATTGGTACTTGACCGTGCCGCAGCTTCCTGTCGCCTGGCTGAGCCGGATCAACCGCCTGACGATCTGGTCCATGATCTTCTCGAGCGTGATGCTCTGCGCGTCTTGCTGGGTTTCAGCGGGAGACTTCGAGCAGATGGACCGCCCCTTGTTTGGGGCCTGGGGATTGTTTTTCTTGGGGACGCGAGTCGCTACGGGGCTTGCCCTGCCCCTGTTGTTCGCCTGGATGACCGCGGGTTCGCTGCGCTATGGGAACACCCGTTCTGCTACCGGTATCCTGTACGCATCCACGGTACTCGTCCTCATCGGGACGGCCGTGTCGATTTCCTTGCAGGATTCCTACGGCATCCCCCTTTGACTCAGCAGCCCACACCGATTCGCTGGATTGAACTGGGGTTGCCCCATCCCACGGATCCAGATCGCCTGATTTTCCTTCAGGCGGACGGTCCGTTCGCCCTGCGCAAGTGGTATCGCCACCCTGTTGGCGAGGGCGAATACCACCTCGACCTGAGCCGCCGTACGGAAGACGGAGGCCTGACCGGGTGTCTGCATTGTGGCCATCTCGAGCTGTACACGCGCAAGCGCTTCCCCAAGCGGCTAGGAATGGGCATCGTTGTCGCTGCCGCAGTGCTGGCACCCTTTACCCACTACATCAGCTTGGCTGTCGCCGCTGCCCTGGACTTCCTCTTCTACCGCTTCGCTCGCAACGAAGTTCTCTGCTACTCGTGCGGTTCCGTTCACCGCGGTTTTCGAGCGCAGCCACGTCACCCGGTATTCGATCGGACGATATCGGAGAGGCTCATGCACGGCGAGAAGGCCGTGATGGGTAGCCCCATGCGGGATGGCGGAACTGCGGATGCTCCCGACCCGGAACACTAGTCATCCGCGTGGGCGGCACGCTGCCGGGGCACGCAGTCGAGCGCCGTTCCCGTCGGCATTCAGAAGCTGAGCGTGAGCCCGATCCCGAACAGGTCCGCGTCGTCCCCATTAGAGCTTTCCGTACTGAAATTGACCTGCAACTTGGCGTCATGGCCCGAGACGTAGTAATTCGCGCCCAGCGTTAGAAGCTCGCGGTCGAGCACATCATCGAAGATCTCGAACCGCACGCCCGCTTCCCAGTCATCGCCAGGCAGCATGTGGCTGCAGGTCAAGCTGATGGGTGTTGTGTCGCCCCGTCCCGCGTCGAGTTCTGTCGGCAGAATGTGTCCGGCAGCCACATCGAGGGCCGTGTAGTCGGCCTCGTAATCGACGACCTCGAGCTGCGCGTAGAAGCGAGCCATAGAGAAAGCCACGTCCGCAGCGGTGGCCATGCCGTCGTCCCCGGCCTCGTCATTGGAGTAGGCCACTCCGGCCGTCATGCGTGGCTCCACAGGCGCCCCATAGGCGCCTTCCGTGTCTCCCATTCCTTCACCCACCAGGTCCAACTCCAAGCGCGAACTGATGAGCAAGTCGTCGAGGGTCAAGTCGAATCCGTTTTGTGCAGCCACGTTCCAATGCAGCGGCCCATGCTCGATAGACAGCATGGCGCCCTGGCGAGACTCGTCTCGCACTCGGTAGAAGAGCGAGTTTCGCGTGGGCAATATGAACAGGTTGCGGTTCGCTTCGACTTGCGCCGTTGCCAAGAAGGGCGTGCGGAACTGTCCGACATGCAAGAGCGCTCCGTCAGTTACGACAAGACGAGCGAAGGCGTCCAGCAAGGTTGCCGAGCCACTGGCGAAGTCCGCCGATAGGCGCACAGCCGCGGGCCCGTGGTTGCCGTCCAGGTAGATTCTGGCGTTGTCGACCGCGAACGCGCTGTAGTCGATGTCCGTGCCCGCAGGCAAGTCCCCCGATGCCGCGTAGTTCACTCGCGTGAAACCCCAGAAGGACAAGTCGTCGGTGGTAAACCCCTGGGTCCTGGCGAGCGCGGAGACTTCCGTGTCCAGCGCGACCATTTCGCCTTCTACTTCCGCCTTGGATGCGGGGGTTTCAGAGGCCTTACCGGTGGACAGGGGCAGCAAGAAAGTGAGAGGCAGAAACAGGTGCATGAGACCAAGAGTGAAGGGTTAGCGGAGCCACAAACAGCATAGGAACTGGCTCTTGCGCTTTCCCCCATTTGATTCCCTTGGTCCTCAAAATCCGAAACTGACTCCGATCTGCACAATACCCGTGTCACCACGCTTGTCCGAGCGCAGGCGCGAGTACTGGCCGGTCCAACGCACCGGCCCGATCCGCACACCACGGCCAACCGCCATGTCCATCCGAGACTCGCGGGCGTCGTTGTTCGAGTCCTGGAGGCGCACACCAGCCTCCCAGTCGGGAGCGACGAGGAAGGTGCACTGTACGGTCCAGGGCACCGTATTGGGGCTGAGCTTTGCGCGTCGAGAGTATCCCAGCCATTCCGTGGCGAAACCATTGCCGGTGTAGACGCTATCCCCGAGGAAGAAGACCTCGACCCCTAGCGAAAATGCCTCCCCTGTTGCCGCCAGGTCCAGGGCGACTCCCGTGGCATCAGGATCCGAGGAGTCCCTAAAGGCAGCGGCTGAAAGGGAGCCACTCGATACGAGAGCTCGGTCGGCCGCTGTTGCCTGCGCAGCGTGTCGGCCTGGGAAGCGGTAGGTCAGGCGGCCGATTGTGAGTAGGTCTTGGCCGCTGCCATCCGCGCCATCCTGAAGGGCCAGGGCCCAATCGAGTCCGTGGGTGGAACCCGTTGCCTCGAGGCCCGCTTCATGTCCCCCAAAGAGCGCCCCGATGCGACTGCGTTCCAAGAAGAACAAGTCTCCTTCGTGCCGCATGCTGCTGGCCGTGAAGGGAGCACGGAATTGACCCACACGCAGGCTGGCTCCGCCCAGGGGGAACTGTAGGTAGGCGTCCGCGAGTTCATTCCGCGCAAAGTCCTGTTCCAGGCGAAATCCGATCGAGCGATCTGTCAATGCACCTTGCACATGGAGATGGGCTAGACGGACTTCGGCGAAAGCCGTGTTGTCCGAAATGCGTGGTTGAGACATGGCACTGCTCACACTCACGGCTCGAAGATGCCCACCGAACTCCAGGTTCAGGCTGTCCGAAGCGGGAAACAAGTCAAGTGCCGGAGGAGCCAAGGGCGCACCGGACGCGGTCGCGTCCTGGGTGACCGACAGCGGGACAGGCGGGACAGGCGGCGTGCGCGGATCCGTTGCTGTGGATGACGGCGGGACGCCCCGTTTTCGGAGGTCGCCGAGAGGGCACTTGTGGGGCTTGTCCTGGGCCGAAGCTCCGACGCTCGTGCACAGGGCGAGGAGCAGGCCGCTGGCCAGAGTGTGCAGGCTCACGTTCCGGCTCCTGGTGCCAGATCTGGGAAGCGAAGGTCGAATGGGGGGCATCATTGGGGCACCATGGCCGGTGCCCTCCCAGACCCGCCTGCAACCCGATCCTAGCTCTCCGTGGCGATTGCGCGCTCGCGTTGGGCAAAAAGAAGGCCCCGCGTCAAACGCAGGGCCTTCTTGACTCACATTGGGATCTCCCGAGGGCCCTCACGGGCGATTGGAGGATTCCCGGTAGGGGCGCTGTCGCTCAGAAAGAGACCTGCAGGCCGAGGCTGACCTGGGACTCGTCATTCGCGCCCTCATCGTCGGTCTGGACGTTCAACATCCACTTGAGGGAGTGTCCGTCGATGTAGTTGTTGATGGACAGGTCCGTGCGGGTCGTGCTGTCAGCGCCCGCCGCGGCGTTGTCGAAGTCCTGGAAGCGAACGCCCAGTTCCCACTTGTCAGGCTGCAGCATGTACGAGCCTTGGACGGAGATGGGGGTGGAGTCGGCGGCGATTTCCGTTCCCAGGCTCCCGCCCGATCCGTTCTCGCCTGCATCACAGACGGCCACGTCGAAGCTCCACAGGTTTGTTCCACTGTTGACCTCGAGCACCACGGCGTCGCCGAAGTCACCGTCGTCCACGAAGGCGACTGCTGCGGAGAGGGACGGGTCTTCGGTGCCACCGTAGGCGCCTTCGACCTTGCCAGGTCCGCTGCCCATCAGGCTCGCAGTGAGGCGGCCTGCGAAGAGGAGCTCGTCCGTCGTGCCGTCCTCACCGTTCATGATGCTGATCTCCCAGCCCATCTGAGAGAGTTCGCCACCAAGCATCAGGCCCGACGTGCGCTTACTGAATGCACTGCCGATGATGTTTCGGTTGGTGAAGAGCATGCGACCGCTGCTGATGCGAGAGGCACGAGCCACACCGGACTTGAACTGGCCGAAGGTGCCTTTGGCCTGATCGCCTATCCCGAAGGTGCCGTACGCGTCAAGCAGAGCGGGAGTACCCGACTTGAATTCAGCCTGCAGCTTGTAGCCGTAGTTGCCATGCTTGCCCTTGGCGCCGAGGCGCGCGTTCTTCAGGGAAACGCCACCCGAGTCGACGCCAGCGGCAACACCATCTACCTGGCTGGTGTAGTACGTTCGTACACGACCAAAGATCGTAGCGCCCTGGTCGGCCGAGCTGAGGGTTGAGGAAAGGGCGTTGACTTCCTGCTCGATGGTGCTCCACTCGCCGTCCGAAGCGAGGGCCGCGGAGCCAGTGAGGAAGAGGGCTAGGGTGCTACAGGTAAGCTTGTTCATGGATTGGGGCTCGCGAGTGGAGCCGATTGGGTTTCAGGCGAGGTGGGGGCCGTGGGGCCGCTCAGGGGCGAGAGAATGCCCCGCGGACCCAGACAGTCCAAGTGCAGGGCCCTAGTTTTTTTTACTGGGAGCGCGAAGCGGCTCCAAGGGCCATTTCCGGCAGGGGAGGTGTGTGGCCCAGGGCCGACCCCAAGTCCCTCGGACACGGACCCTTTCCCCCGTCCCCCTCTGGCGAAAAAGATGGGTCTGGAGGCGTAGGGGGCACCCTGGGGCCACCGAGAAGGGGGCTGCACAAAAAAAGAAGGCCCCGCGACGCGCGCGGGGCCTTCGTGGGCTCAACCCGGGGGCACGACGCGCGTGCCCCAGAGTAGATTCAGTGGGGTAGGACTAGAACGCGACGTTCAGGCCAACCATCACGGAGTCGAGATCGGCCATGACGTCCGAGCTGAACTGCTGGATGCCGATTTGCCACTTGAGGCCGTGGCCATCGAGGTAGTGGTTGGCGGTGACTTCCGTAACTTCGCTATTGGCGGCGTCGTCCATGTCGGTGAAGCGCAGGGCGACTTCCCAGTCCTCGTTGACGTTGTAGCTACCGGAGAAGGCGATGGGGGTCGTGTCGCCACCGAGGGCACCCGTGGTGTCCGCGCCAGAGGCAAGCGAAGAACCGCTACCCATGTCGTCGACGTCCGCAGTTTCGACGCCAACACTCCAGGTGTCGTTGCCAGCGTTGACTTCGATGACGGTGGCACCAGTGCTGTCCATGGCGCCGTCATCAACGACAGCGATGGAAGCAGAGACGTCGATTCCGTCGTTGCCGCCATCCATGAGGTCCATGCTGACGCGCAGGGCGGTGAGCAGCTCGTCGGCAACGCCGTCGGCACCGTTCATCAGGCTGATGGCCCAGGAAATCTGGGACATTTCACCACTGAGGCCAAGGCCACTCGTGAAACCGGTGAAGGCTCCACCAATGGCACTGTGCATGAAGTGCTTCATGCTGCCTTCGTCGAGGTCGGCGTCGTTGGAGACCGATGCGCGGAACTGGCCCATCTGGCCAGAAACCGACTCGCCAATGGCGAACGTGCCATACGCACCGCGCAGACCTTCGTCGGCGAAGTCGTTCTCGATGTGGTAACCGTAGTCACCGTGGCTTCCGTCGACAGCGAGGCGGGCATCGGAAACACCGAAGCCTCCGATGTCCAAGTCGCTGATGGACGTGTAGGCAGTTGCCACGCGACCAGAAATGGTGGCGCCGCCTTGCAGGCTCAGAGTTGATGCGAGAGCTCCGACCTCCTGGTCGAGAGCAGACCACTTGCCGTCCGACGCGAAGCCGGCAGCGCAGGTCATGGAGAGCGCAAAAGCGCTACAGGTAAGCTTCTTCATGGGGTTCAACACTCCAAAGTGAGAATTCAGACAGAAAGAGAGATCAGGGATGGGGTCCTGTTGATCGCGCAGAGGTTGCGGTTGTCGTTTGGCAACGCCAAGCCTCAGGCGTGATTTTTCGAATCGGATACCGCAGGTTCATTCGGTGGCAGATCCGCTGGCATGTCCCCCATTCCTGTTTCGTTGAGACGAATCGGGACGTAAGTTATTGAAAAATAAAGGGTTAGGTTAGAAACGAGCGAATTTGGGGCTAGTGGCCCCTATATATAATGTCTTACGAATCAAACCCCCCGGGTGGCTGGGACGCGTGGCCCGGGGGTTGGCTTGCGTGGCGTGGGTGTCCGCAGGGGTAGGAGCTAAAGTGTCTTCTGAGAGGCTAAAACCCTACATTCAGGGCAAAACCCCACAATTCTGTCCGCGAGCCGGTCGCTTCGTTCTCCGTTTGGCTGAGTCCCAGGGTCCACTTGAGGTCGTGTCCCGAGATGTAGTGAGTGAGAGCCAGATCCCGTTGGACCAGGTTTCCCTGGTCGAGGTCCTGTACCCGCAGGCCCATTTCCCAGTCGTCGCTCAGCAGGTAGGTGCCGCTGACGGAATGGGGATTCGTATCGGGGGCCAAGAATCCGAAGGCGCCCGACGCCAGGGATGTGAACCCTGCGCTGCCAACGTCGACGGTATCGACGGCTAGGCTCCAGTTGCCGGCTCCAGCGCGGAACTCCATCAGAGTGCAATCAGAGTCCGCCAGGGAGCGGTCGTCTACCAGGGACGCCGACACGCGGGCCCTGAGCTGCCCACCGACTCCATGGGCACCCTCAACCGGACCGTTCCCGGAGGCATTCCCGGGAGAGGATTCATTGCTCGCAGTGAACTCCCAGGAGGCTCGAGCGGAGAGCAGAGCATCATCACCCTGGTCGTCGAGCCCATTCATGGCGCTCAGAGCCCAATCCAGACTCGATAGGGTGCCCTGTAGCATCAGGCCTTCATCTCGGGCAGCAAACGCGGTCCCGATCGAACTTCGTTCGAGGAAGACCATGGAGCCGCTGTCGAGCAACCCGTCGCTTGAGATGACGGGTCGGAAGCGGCCAATGGTTGCCATGACGCCATCGATGACCGAGAAACTGGCCTGGGCGTCCAGCAGGCCCAAGGTACCCTCCCCCCAGTCATCGGCGAAATCCACCTCCAGTCGGTAGCTGTAGCCGCTGTGGGAGCCTGCGACTCCCAATCGAGCGTCGGCCACGCCCACCGCGCTCAGGTCGGGAGTGCCGTCGCTAGAGGCCCTATATGCGCTGCGCACCCTCCCAAACAGACCGGGGCCGCCCCCTTCATGAAGCAGACTTGAGGTTAGCGCTTCAACTTCACGGTCCAGATCTGCCCATTCGCCGTCACCCGCAGGATCAAGAGGCAAGGCAAGGGCTGGCGCCAGGGCGAGGGCGGTGAAGGTGAAGAGGATTGGAGTGCTCGCTTTCATGACGGCTCCTGGTGGACAGGGGCGTCTGGAGTGCGAAACACTCCAGGTCGCAGGCGAGAATCCGAATCCGGTTCTTGGAGGGGGGGCGATTCCCTTGGGTAGGCGTTCCACCCAGCCGGGGCACCTGGCAACCTAACTGAAGTACTCGAATGGACTTACTACCGTTCACCTCGAGCGCAGGCGCGTGCTTCCCGGGCTCGGATTTGCGCACATTGCGAATTCCTACGGCCGGTCGTGGATCCCTCAATCGTCCCCTGCGCGGCGCGAGCGTTTGAGGTCACCGCGCTTGCGCTTGCTGTCCAGACGCCTGCGCTTGGACGCCCGCGTGGGCTTGGTCGGCTTGCGCTGTTTCTTCACTTGCAGGCCCGAGCGCAGAAGCGAGGCCAAGCGTTCGCGGGCCTCCTCCAGATTGCGGGCCCGTTCCCGATGACTCGAGGCGAACACGATGAGCTCGCCGCGAGTTGTCAGACGCTTGCCGAGCTGACCCAGCAGGCGCACGCGGCGCCTATCGCCGAGGCTCGCGCTCGTCGTCACGGAGAATCGCAACTGCACGCGCGTTGCGACCTTGTTGACGTTTTGCCCGCCGGGCCCTCCAGAGCGAGAAAACGAGACGTGCAATTCGTCAGCAGGCAGGACCAGGCGTGCGTTGATCCTGAGCGGTTCCAAGCGCGCGTCCTAGTCGGGCTGCCCTGCGCGGTGCAAGAACTCGAATGTGTAGATGCCCGTTTCGTGCCCGTCCGAGAATCGCAGGCAGATCGCGTAGTTGCCCACCAAGCGCAGGTTTTCCTGGGTCAAGTCATCGGGAATCGACGTCGGGTCGAGAATTCGTTGACCCGTCGTTTCGCTCACGCAGGCTGCGCAAGGACAACGACGTCGCAAATCGGCGGCATCGAATTCGGTCGAGCGGCCATCGGCCCATTCGAGAATCACCTTGGATGGATCGCGGCGGCGGATCCGGGTGGGCGTCGAGCTCATGGGGAGCAGGGTAAGGGTGGTGGCCAGGACCAGACTTGAACTGGTGACCCCTTGATTTTCAGTCAAGTGCTCTACCAACTGAGCTACCTGGCCAGGTGTGCGCGTGAACCGCAGCGGGGCGGGATTATCGGCTCGCGGTCCGGAGCCGTCAAAGGGATTGAGCCGCTTTCCTTCCGGCAATCTCAGGCCAGGATCGACCGGGCCGCGCTGACATCCGCCCCGATCTGGTCCTTGAGGGCGTCCAGCCCGTCGAACTTCCGCTCTGCACGGAGGTGCTGGGTGAATTCCAGCTCCAGGCGCCGACCGTAGATGTCGCCCTCAAAATCCAGAAGGTGGACCTCGACCAAGAGCTCCCCCAGTGCTCGGGGCTTGTCGGCATGCAGCGTGGGTCGCGTTCCCACGTTGCAGACAGCCTTGTGCGTCGCTTCGATCGAATGGTCTGCATGTGTGGCCAGGAGGTGGGCGCGGCCCGCATAGACGCCTGCGGGGGGATGCAGCTCGTGGTGCAGGTCGAGGTTGGCGGTGGGGAAGCCCAGCGTGCGGCCCAAGGCGTTGCCGTGCACGACTTCTCCCAAGACCGAGACTGGCCGGCCCAACATGGCCCGTGCCCCATCCAAGTCACCGAGCCCCACCGCCTCCCGGATGGCAGTGCTTGAGACGGCTCTCTGTCCAACCACGACCTTGTCGATGACTTCCACTGGGATTCCCATTTCTCGCAGGAGCTCAGGCGTCCCCTTTTGGTCGCGCCCGAACTTGCTGTCAAAGCCCAGCACCAGGGCCTGAGCACCCAACTCCTTCACGAGCAATTCGTTGACGAACTCCGTCGCCTGCGTGCTGCGCAGCTCGTCGTCGAACGAGAGCACAAGGGTGTGTCCGATGCCCGCCCGCCGGAAGAGCTCAAGTCTGTGGGCCAGGGTCGTCAACGTGCGCGGGGCGCGTCCCAACAACACCTGTTTCGGGTGGCCCTTGAAGGTCACGACCGTGGGGCAAGCATCTCGCTTCCGGGCGCAGGCCACGTTGGCTGAGAGAATCGCGGCGTGCCCCAGGTGGACTCCGTCAAAGACACCAATGCTGACGACAGAATTCTCGGCTGTCGCGGGCAGGTCGACTCTGTGATTGGTGACGATCAAGTCGTTGCCTGCTGCTCCTTGTACGCCTCGATCATCTCTTCCAGTGCGACCTTGTTACGCAAGCGATCGGCGGGAGACATGCGGTCCACAAGTAGGACCCCTTCCAAGTGATCGTATTCGTGTTGAAGAACGCGGCTCTTGAAGCCCGTCAATTCGAGGCGCAGTGGCTGGCCATCGACGTCGACCGCTTCAACGATGCAGTTCGCGGGGCGAGAGACCTCGGCGTAGATCCCTGGGAAGGACAGGCAGCCTTCCTCCAACAGGGTCTTGTCGCCGGTGCGTTCGACAATCTTCGGATTGATCAAGGTCAAGTTGAGTTCCGGCTTCTCTACGTCACCTTCCTCGTTCATCACCAGGACGCGCTGACGCACGCCCACCTGGGGCGCTGCAAGCCCGACCCCGTGGCTCTCGAACATGCGCGCGTACATACCTTCGACCAATTCGGACAGCCGACCGTCAAAGGACGTAACCGGATCAGCAATCTTGCGCAGAACGGGGCTGGGGTAGAGCGTGAGGGAGAATTCGGGCGGGTCGGGCATGGGGGGGGATTGGAACGAAGAGGCGTGGAGGGTGCGTTGACGGCCCTCAGGGGCCCCTATAGTATTTTCCGCCGCTTCATCCGTCGGCCCCCCGGGGGCAGTTCTCTGATCGGAAGAGGCCCCTTTCCCGTGGTCGACTACTCCAAGCACATCCAAAAGGCCGAAGAGGCCGCGCGCCGCCGTAATTACGACTTCGCGATCCAGCTGTTTCAGCAGCTTCTGGAGATCGATCCGGACGTGGGCGAGGCCCGCGCAGGCCTGCGACGCGTCCTCAAGGCTCGGCACGAGAAGAAAAAAGGCGGCAAGCTGTTCGGAATGCTCAAGGGAGCTGGTCCCCTCGCGGCGGCCAAGACCCTGGCCAAGGCAGGCAAGCACAATGCAGCGTCCAAGCAGCTGGAGAGCTACCTGGCAACCAATCCCATGGACGAAGATGCCAACCTGCTACTAGGCATCTGCTTAGAATCAGGCGGCCACACTCACTCTGCGCTGGCCGTCTACGAATTTTTGACCGAGGTGGCCCCGCGTAATCCCGAAGGGCTCAAGCGGGCGGGCTCAATGATGCGCGTGAACGGAGATGCTGTGCGTGCGCTCGAGTACTACGAACGAGCGCTCGAAGCCGACCCGCGCGATCGCGACGCGATCAAGGCGCGCAAGGATCTGGCGGCCGAAGCTGCGTTGAGCCGTTCGCGCTTCGACGAGGTCAGCCACAGTCGCGATCAGATCAAGGACAAGGACGAGGCCATGCGTCTTGAGCGCTCCCAGCGCCTGCACCAGTCGGAAGATGATTTGCGCGAACAGTTGGAGCGTCTGGAAGCCGGCTATGCATCGGAGCCCTCCAACGTGGACACAATGTTGTCCATGGCGGACCTGCACGAGAAACTACGCGACCCTGAGGCTGCTGCAGACTTGGTTGAGCGCGCACTTTCCTACCGCAAGGGGTCGGTGGACCTGGCCGAGCGTTTGGGACGCCTGCGACTGAAGGGTCTCAAGAAGGCCATCGCCCGAGCCGGAAAGGCCGGCGACGAGCAGGAGGCCGATCGTCTTGAGGGGCAGCTGCGCGAATTGGAGTTTGAGGAGACACGTCGGCGCCTTGAATTGACTCCCGGTGATGCGGCCCTGAGACTGACCCTGGGTACGGCCCTGCTGCGCCAGGGCAACTACGATGAGGCCGCCGCAGAGCTCCAAAAAGCAGTCGTAGACCCCCGTCAGGCCGATGAGGCGCACATCGCCTTGGCCCAGTGCTTCCAAGCCAAGGGCTTTCTCGACCTAGCTCGGAGCGAGTACGAGAAGGCCCTGGCGGCCCATTCCGTCGTCGACGAGACGGCTCGCGAGATCCTGTACAATCTCGGCCAGATCGCAGAGGCCGAGGGCAACCCGGCCGAAGCGCGCTCCTCCTACGCCCGCATTTTCGAAGTCGACATCGGCTACCGAGACGTGTCCGAGAAAATGGAGCGCCTGAAGTGATCAACCAGAATTCAGACCTGTATTCGACCGTAGCCCAATTCACCAACACGGCGACGGACGCCTAAATGCTCCGCCTCCAACGACCGTTTTCCCCTAGAGCTCTCCGAGACGAACCCAAGAAGATTCATGCCCAGTAGCAAGCAAGCGAAGAAACGAATGATCACCGACGACAAGCGTCGCTTGGTTAACAAGGCCAAGAACAGTGCGATGAAGTCGGCCATGAAGAAAGTGATGGACGCAGAGACTCCCGAAGCCGCGGCCGCCGCACTGCCGAACGCCGTGAAGATGGTGGACAAGTGCGCCAAGCACAACATCATCCACGACAGGGCCGCCGCCCGGCACAAGAGTCGTCTCGATCGTCACGTCGCGGGCAACTAGCCCGAACTAAATCTCGGGCCTCTGGCCCGAGTGTCCAAGAGCAGCGAGCCCATGGGAAAATTCCAAACGAGCGAGGAGCATCCCGGTCGTTGGCATCGCCCTGTCTGTGTTCCCATTGGTAAGGGGGACGTATTCGGTTCGGCCCTTGAGATGGTGGAAGACCTTCCCGGTTGGTCGGTGCAGTCGGTGGACAAGGAGGGACTGAGCGCGACTTGCGTGCGCAACAACGGACCCCTGCGGGGCACCTCCACCATCGTCGTGACAGTAGAAGGCCCCGATGGGATCCCGAACTCTCAGACGCACTGCTGCTCGGAGTCGAGCGGCGGTCTGTTTTCCAGAGACAAGGCCAACGTGTCGGAATTCACACGCAAGTTCTGGATGCGAATGACCTGATCACGGTCTTTCTAGCGCCCTCCCATGAGGCGCGAATAGCGGAAGTAGACCTGCAGGCATAGCACCATTGAGGCCGTGGAGTAGACCCGGCCACCCTGTTTTCCCCAGGGGCCGCTGGGATCCCAGGAGCCCCGCGAGGCGCCGTCCTTGCGCTGCGAATCGAGCACGGCCGGCTTCATCGCCTTATTCCAAGCAGACCAATAGCGGCCGCCCATTTGGAACATGGCATAGGTTCCGTAGTACCAGTAGTACATGTCGGAACCCAGCCCGTCGCCATCCAGCCGTGGAAGGGACTTCATCATCAAGTCCGCATGCTTGTTCATGATGGGGTGCCGGTCTGGCGTTTGCCCCAAGAACACTCTTGAGAGTAGGCCGACTGCGGTCATGGCCTCCGCTCGATCCGTCGGATAGTGGTCGTTGGTCCCGATCTCACGCGCGCTTGCTGAACCGATCGCGTTGTAACCCACTCGGCCGTTGGCCGGATCTGTCACTTCATCGATCCAAGTCAAGGCGCCGATCAGCGCGTCCTCGTCGATTGTCAAGTCGGCGTCTCGACCGGACTGCAGGGCGAAAACCATCCAGCCGGTTACCGATGTGTCATTCTCGCCGGTGGGAGGGACGTCGTAGCGCCAGGCTCCGTACGGATTGCGCGCGCGACTGATTTGGTTCAAGGCCTTCTGGGCCGTGTGCTTCAGCAACGGGCTCTTCGTGAAGTAGTAGGCCTCGCACAGGGCCAGGCTGGCGATGGCGTGGTCATACATGAATCCCTTGCCAATCTCGTCTCCAATCAGGCCCGTGTCCGGATCCTGTTGAGCCTGAAGCCATCGAATGCCGCGCTTGACTGTGTCGCGGTAGGGGCCAACTGAGGTCGTGTTGCCGTCTCCTAGGAAGGCCAGCAGGGCCAAGCCGGTGACGCCCACGTCGTGCAGGCTGCCACCGGGACCCGTGCAGGGATCGTCGATGGGATCGTGACGCATGAACCCGTCGCAGTCCCAGCGACCGTCCTGATCCTGGTGCTCGGCCAGCCAGTGCAAGCCGGCTTCCATTGAGGGGTCTGTCGATCGACCACCGGGCCGCCCTTTGCGGCCTGGGCCAAAGCGCCCCGTGTACTTGCCCCCCTTGGACCCTCCACCCAGGCCCAGTACTCCGATCGGACCGGTGTCGTTGAAGAGCGAGTCTTCCTCGGCACCAAAGTCACTCACGGAGTCGAGCGCAGAGAAGTCGCCTGGGTCTTCGACCGGAGTCTCATCGATCGGCATCTCGACGATGACCGGCTCATCGCTCACGGGCTCAGGATCGATCTCCTCCATCGGCTCCGGTTCCGATGGTTCAGGCAGGGAGTCAGCCGGCATATCCAGACTCGCCACGATGTCTGGCTTGTGATTCTCCTCAAACAGCTCCCACGGAAAGGCCTGCAGAATCAGGAAGATCACGACGTGCGCGGCGCCCGAGATGGCGAGCCACGGGGCACGCTGCATCCACTCGTAGAGGGCGTCTTGAAAGGACTCCTGTTCGCGCCAGGGTTCGAGGGCGGTCTGGACAGGGGCGACTTGACGACCGAAATCACTGCTCATGACTAACTCCATTGCAATTGACGTCTCCGGCACCTTGGTGACGGAGCGAGGCAGAGCGCCGGGCCACAGGGCCCGGCACAGGAGTCATCGATGTCTCGTTCACTTAGCTAAACGACTGACGGTCGACGTGGTTCACAACGCAGCGGGTACACGCCCGATGTCGTGCACACAAAGAAAGCCCCGCTCGAGTCTTTGCCAGACTTGAGCGGGGCTTGAATCAGGCACTGATCTGCCTTGGAACTTGGAGCGACTAACGCGAGCCGAGCACCTTGCCGTAGCGGAAGTAAACCTCGAGGCACAAGACCATGGTGGCGGTCGAGTACACGCGGCCTCCTTTCATTCCCCAGGGTCCCACGGGATCCCAGGAACCGTAGTGAGCACCGTCCTGACGCTGAGACTCGAGCACGGCTTCCTTCATGGCCTTGTTCCATGCCTTCCAGTGGCGACCGCCCATCTGGAACATGGCGTAGGAGCCGTAGTACCAGTAGTACATGTCGCAGCCCAGGGCTTCAGGGTCCCAGACTGGAAGCGTCTTGAGCATCAGGTCCGCGTGCTTGCCCATGGCCGGCGTCTTGTCCGGGTCCTGACCCAGGAAGAAGCGGCAAAGAAGGCCAACGGAGGTCATGGCTTCACCGCTGTCGGTGGGCCAGCGGTCGTTCAGACCCTCAATTCTGGAACTGGCCGTACCCACGGCGTTGTAGCCCACCCGTCCGTTGGCGGGGTCGGTGACCTCGTCAATCCAGTTCAGGGCGCCCACGAAAGCGTCGGGGTCGATCTTCAGGCCGGCCTCTTCGGCGGACTTCAGGCAGAAGACCATCCAACCGGTCACGGACGTGTCGTTCTCGCCCATGGGCGGCACGTCGTAGCGCCAGGCACCGTAGGGGTTACGAGCGCGTGTGATGTAGTTGATGGCGTTCTGAGCCACGCTGTCCAGCATCGGCGAGTCGTCGAAGTAGTACGTCTCGGTGAGAGCCAGGGTGGCGATCGAGTGGTCGTACAGGAACGTGTGGCCGATCTCCTCGCCCAGTAGACCCGTGTCATAGTCCTGCTCGCCGGTCAGCCAGCGGATGCCCTTGCGCACCACGTTCTTGTACAAGCCCTTACGCGTCGTGTGACCGTCGCCCAGGAAGGCCAGCAAGCTGAGGCCCGTCACCCCGATGTCGTGCAGGGACGCTCCGGGACCCGTGCAGATATCGTTCGGCGGGTCGTGCTTCATGAACTCGTCGCAGTCCCAAAGCCCTTCAGGGTCCTGGTGGTTCTTGAGCCACTCCAGACCGGCCTTGAGCGCCTGCTCCGTTCCCGAGCCGCCAGCCGCGCGCAAGTTCTTGCGACCACCAAAACGGCCACCGAACTTACCGCCGGCACCGCCGCCGATGCCGATGACGTTGTTGAACGCCTTATCGTCGAAGGGCGAGTCCGCGAACATGTCCGGATCACCTTCGGTGGACTCGAAGTCCTCGTTGGTGTCGGTCTCGTTGTGGTCGGAGATCTCGAAGTCCTGGATGATCGGTTCTTCGATCGGTTCCTCTTCCTCAATTTCCTCGGGCTCCTCCTCGGGGGGGTCCTCGGGGACCTCCTCAGGGGCCTGGTCGATGCTGGCCTGGATCTCCACATCCTCGACCGTGTTGAATAGGCTCCACGGGATGGCTTGAACGATCAGGAATATGACCACGTGCAGGGCCGCCGAAATGGCCAGCCAGGGAGCGCGTGCCATCCATTCGTACAGGACGTCGTTGAAGGTCTCCTCCTGCTCCCAAGACTTGGGCAGGGTGGACTCGATGTGGAAGTTCTCTTTGTCTGAGAGATGACGGTCTGACATGTGAGGAGAGGTCTACAGAGGGGCAGGGTCTGGGCGCTGTGGCCTGGGATTAGGTCCCAGGGCCCTCCCAGGGCCGAAATGGGTCCGGTGTGGAGCCCAGTTTAGGGTCAATGCTGTACCCAACGGCTCCCACTTCGGGGGGTTCAGAGCATATCGCGCCGACCCCTCGACGCCTACCGGGGAAGTCCCCTTGTGCGCACTCGCTAGCGCCCCTGGCCCCCAATAAAGGAGCCTCGAGGCGCCCCACGTCCGGTCTTGGGCCGGCGGGCTTACTGACCTCGGCGATTCCGCTCGGCTAGAAAGGGCCCAAATTGGCTGGGATAGACGAAGGAGTCGGAAAGAACTCGTGAGAAGGCAGTCTGCTCACGGCCGTCGTCCTGGGTCTTGAGTAGGAAATCCCTTAGAGCGTGCTGGACCTCGGGGGCGGACAAGGGCTGGGCTTCATGACCAGGGTCGATCTCCTCTAGGCGGTAGATGTACCAGCAGTCGGGAGCCTCTCGAAACAGGGGGGGGGTCGTCCCGTCGATTTCCCCGGACTCGATCAGTTCATTCAATGCCAGACCGGCGGGGCCATGGAACACCTGGCCCATCTGTGCCACCCGGGCGGCACTCAGCGGCGGGATGCGACCCAATTTTTCCTGACTTGCGGGGTCGGCGTAGGTGCGCACCAGGAAATCGAAATCCACTTCGCCCCCGCGGTACATGCGGCGCAATTCCAGGGCCAGAGCTTCCGCGTCGGCCGGGCTGGATTCGGGGTCGACCGGGACGCGCAGGCCTTGCAAGCGGTAGGACTGCTCCTTCTTTCCAACCAGGGCTTGTTCCTCGACGGAGGGCGAATTCAAGAACGAGTGATACGCGCTCTTGATCCAGCCGGGGCGGACGTGGCGGTCCACAAACACGCGCCCGGTGCGACCCGGTGTGCGGCCGATCTGCACTTGATACCAGGTCATGGCGAGCAGTTGATCGCGCAGGTGAGAATGAAACTGGGCGGGCGTGAGTTGGTCAGCTTGAAGGGCTTTGCTAGTCGCGCGGTGTCCTCCCAGGGACTTCACGCGATCTTCGAACATGATGGCCGTCTGCTTGTTGACAATTGTCGGGTCGAATCCCAGGTCCATACCCGCCTGGACGCGCAACAGAGTTTCGAGGCGCTGACCCAGGGCCTCCTGGTAGAGCGCCTGACGCCCGGGCCCGTCGGCGTTCTGCCAGCGATTCCGCATTTCTGGGTTCCGGAAGATGAGGGCATCCAAGTCCGAGCGCAGCACCACTTCGTCTCCCGCCACACCGATCATCCAGTCCCTGGAAAAATAGGCGCGCCGCGTACGCGGGTCTTCTGCCAAGGCTCGCTCCTCTTGCAGTTTGGCCGCCTGTGCCTCCTGGGAGTCGGGCTGCGGAGGTTGCTGAGTAAGAACGGTGAGCGCGAGGGTGAGTGCAATCATTGTGAATTTCCGACGGGCATTCTGGCGGCCTCGGGGACCTGCTGCAACAGGCCTTCCAGCCAACTCAATCCGGCTTCGGGCCCCTCGATTTCATCCGGCAAGAACAGGTGGACGACGCCCCGACGGGCCCTACGCAGATCCAGGCCGCGTCCTTCAAAGAGCTGCGTGTAGGCCACAGGGTCGCTGTAGGTGATCAAGTACGAGCCGTCTCGCCAGGCGAGAGAGCGCAGTCCGAATGCATCCAGGCGGACCTTCAAGGCGATGCTTCGTAGCAGGGTCTGCGCCGCTTCCGGCAGTCGGCCAAATCGTTCCCGGAGGGACTTGGCGAACTCCACGACCTGGCCGGGTTCATGCAGCAAGGAAATCTCGCGCAGTACATCGAGTCGTCGATTCTGGCCGGGGACCCAATCCTCGGGGAGGTAGGCCTCCAGGCCCAATTCCAATTCGACTCCCGCTTCGGTTTCTTCGACTCGCACCGCTTCCCGCTCCAATCCTTCGCCGGCCTCGAGTCGGTCCACGGTGGATTTCAACAGCCGACAGAACATGTCGTAGCCAACGGCCGCAATATGCCCGGACTGCTGTGCTCCGAGGATGTTCCCCGCACCTCGCAATTCGAGATCTTTGACGCTGATTTCGAAACCGGATCCGAGCTTGTTGAATTCCTCCAGAGCCTTGAGCCGTTCGCGGGCGATGTCCTTCAGGGGCTTGTGGCGTTCAACCAACAAGTAGCAGAAGGCCTTCTGGTCCCCGCGCCCCACGCGGCCGCGCAGCTGGTGGAGTTCCGAGAGGCCGAAGCAGTCGGCGTCGTCAATCAAGATCGTGCCCGCAAGGGGAATGTCGAGCCCGTTCTCGATGATTGTCGTAGCGACCAAGACGTTGACGTCTCCGCCTTCGAAGGCGTCCATCACGGCGCGCAGCTCCTTGGATCCCATCTGCCCATGGCCAATGGCAAAAACCGCGCTGGGCACCAGGCCCTGCAAGCGCTCCGCCACCCCGTCGATTGAGCGCACTCGGTTGTGCAAGAAAAAAACCTGCCCACCGCGGTTGAGTTCGCCCAGGACGGCATCTCGGATCAGCGTCTCGTCGTCACCGTAGCCGACGATGGTCTCGATGGCCTGACGGCCAGGCGGCGGCACGGTTAGGGCAGAGATGTCCCGCAATCCGGCAAGCGACATGTGCAATGTGCGGGGAATGGGCGTGGCGGTCAGAGCGAGCACGTCAACTTCGGAGCGCAGCTGCTTGAAGTGCTCCTTGTGGGTCACCCCAAAGCGCTGCTCCTCGTCGATGATGACCAAGCCCAGGTTCTTCCACTGCACGTCCTTGCTGAGGATGCGGTGAGTTCCCACGAGTACATCGACGCTGCCCGCACGGACTCGCTCGACGACGTTTCTGGCATCCGCTCCCGTGACGTAGCGGCTGAGTACTTCCACCTCCACTGGGAAGTCGGCCATGCGTTCTCGGAAGGTGGCGAAGTGCTGTTCAGAGAGAATGGTCGTCGGTACGAGCACGGCCACTTGACCGCCCCCGTTGACCACTCTGAAGGCCGCGCGTACGGCCAGCTCCGTCTTTCCAAAACCCACGTCGCCGCAGATAAGGCGGTCCATGGGGTTCTCGCTGTACAGGTCTTCTTCCAGGCTCTGGTCTACCTGCGCCTGGTCCGCAGTGTCTTCGTAGGGAAAACTCTCCACTAGGTCCTGCACGAGCTCCGCGTCTCCTTCCCAACTCGGCCGTTTTCTCAAGGAGCGTTGCGCTTGAACTTCCAACAGCTCTGCGGCCATGTCGAACAACCCGCGCTCGACCTTCTCCTTGCGCTTGCGAAACGTGCCCGCCCCGATGCGGTCGAGGGCCAAACCTGCCGCGCCCGGGCCGATATAGCGTTGCACCATGTCGATGCGGCTGGAGGGGACGAACAAACTGACTTCCCCCGCGAACTCCAGGTGCAGATGTTCCTCGTGTCCGCCAACTCGCTCCACTTTTTCGAGTCCCTTGTAGCGCGCCAGGCCATGGACCGCGTGCACGACAAGGTCTCCCGGCCGCAACTCAAAGAAGGACTGGATCGCGCGCACCTTGTGTTCGCTACGCGGTTGAGTTCGGCGCCGCGCACCGAGCATGCCCTTGAGCTCGTGGTGTCCGACAAGCAGCACATCGAATTCTGGAACGCCGAATCCACGCGTGATCGAACCAATACGGATTTCAACAGATTGCAGCCCAGTCTCGTTGGCCCAGGTCTCTCTTAAGCGATGGCGTTCCGCTTCATTCAAGCACAGCACGATGATCCTGCCCGTGTTCTGAGCCGCTTCGCGGAGTGCTTGTGGGGCCTGCCGCATGCCAACCTCGAGCGTCTTGACGGAACGCGTGTCCAAGGACACGTCTTCCCCGGGCAAGCTCTGGAGTTGCAGTCCCGAGTGGCCCTTGCGCTCCAAATTGAACCGACGCAGAGCTTGTTCATGGGCGGCCGACTGGTTGCGCAGGCTCTCCGCCTTCTCCTCCACTCTCAGCGGCTCCACTTCAACTACCCAGGCCTGGGGACCCAGGAACCCGAGCAGCGAGCTGCCCTCGCCGCTCTCGAGGGTGGCGCTTTCCGCTGCCGTGCACACGTCCAGAGTGCTGACGGACTCCACGGAGAGCTGATTCTCGGGGTCAAAGGTCCTCAAGGACTCGATCTCGTCCTCGAAGATCTCGATGCGCAGGGGCAGATCCGCGGAGAAGGGGAAGAGGTCGAGAATGTCTCCACGTAGGGAGACCTCGCCCGGCGCCTCAGCAAGGGGCTGACGCGAGTAACCCGCCGCAACCAAGTCGCGCAAGAGCGGTCCGGGATCGAGGCCGTCACCCACGGCCAGTTGCAGAAACTGCTTCTCCAGTTCCTTCAACGCTGGAACGGGCTGAAGCAGGGCAAGCAACGAGCTCACCACCACTCGCGGCCGGCCCTTGGCTCCCGACCCAAGCGCCTGCACCAGCTGCAGCCGCAAGCGCATGGAACGCGCATCCGAGCTAGGGCCCCCTTTCGCCCGCTGCTCACGTGCGGGGAAGTGCACGGCTGGCTGACCGAAGCTCTTCAGATCTTCGGTCATGGCTTCAGCCTCCGCTTCGGTGGAGGTCACCACCAGAGTGAACGCGTCTTGCATGGGCCCGCGCCCCAAGGCGCAGGCCAACAGGAGACCCTGCGACGAGCCCCACAGATTGCCGATGCTGCATGTCCCCTGATCGCGCGCGTGTTCGAGCGCACGGTGAAAGGCCTCCGGCAGGGGTAGCGCTGACGCGTCGAGCACGAGTCCTTCCGGCTTTCCGCGGGGTGACTCCGTCACGACTGGTTCCGTTCTTCCAGCACGAGCAGCGCCTCGTTCGCAGCCCAGCGTTCCGCTTCTTTCAGAGTACGCCCCCAGGCACTGGGGAAGCTCTCCCCAGCAGCCTGAACCTGCACGAGGAACGCGCGCGCGTGCGAGGGCCCACGGGATTCGAGTTCCACGTACTCCGGCAGGCAACTCCAGCGCCCTTGACAGAGTTCTTGGAGTTCTTGTTTCGGGGAGTGAGTGCCGTTCCTGGACTGGACCGCCTGCATGGGATCGGCCAGGGTCTTGAGCGCAAACTCTCGGGCGCCCTCAAGCCCTGCATCCAAGTACACCGCACCGAGCACGGCTTCATACAGGTTCGCCAGCACCGCGCGGGAAAGCGCCCGGCGCTGCAGACCTCCTCCAACCTTGGCAACCTCCTCCAAGCCCAGCGCGTGGGCCGCCTTGGCCAACGTCCGGCGCGAAACGACACCTGCTCTCATCTCCGTCAGGTCTCCCTCCGGCAAGTTGGCGTTGAGCCGGTAGAGTTCTTCTGCCACGACCAGATCAAGTGCGGCATCTCCAAGGAACTCCAAGCGTTCATTGTCCTCACTGCACTGCAGGGAAGCGTGGGTGAGGGCGAGTTCGAGCAACTCAGGGCGGGCAAACGTGTGGGGAATCGTGGCCATGCACAGTGGAAGTCTTGCTATGCGGCGCGCGCCACAGGCTGCATGCTACAGCAGCCCCTGATGGTGGGGACAGCGGATGAGCGAGTATCGACAACGACCCCACGACCACTTGGTCGAGCCCCTGTTCGAAGGGCTCGATGCGCATGCGGACGAGCGGCCGCAACGCAAGTTCCCCTGGCTATTCGCGGCCCTGGTTGGGGGAATCGCCGCGGTCTGGGCGTGGTCGCAGTTCTCCTAACCCGCGAGGATTGCGGGGCCAGTTATGCGGGTAGGGAGCCGGCCGGACCGGGAGGCTAGCCCGCACCGGTCCGCTAGTGCCCGATGCGTGGAAACTCAGCCAAGCTCGGGTCCGCGATGCGCGCGCATTCTTGTTGGGCGAAGCGGTCGGTCATGCCCGCCAGGTAGTCGCAAATGGCTCGCTCAAGACCCACCTGTTCGGCCCATGCAAGGTAGGAAGGGGCCAACTCTTCGGGGCGCTTGCGGTAGACGGTGAACAGGCTGTCGAGGACCCTTTGGGCGTAGGCCAAGAAAGCTTGCAGGTGGTCGTGGCGATAGAAATGCGCGTGCAAGAAACGACGCAGCTCGGCGGTCGACGATCGCATCTGCTCCCCGTGGCGCACGAGCATGGAACCGTGTGCGCGGACGTCTGCTGGGCTGGCAACCCGGGCTTCGGTGATGCGGACGTTTGTCTCTGCCAGCAGATCGTTGATACAGGCACCAATCAATTCGTTGGCGACGCGTTGCACTCGCAACTTCGGGTCTTGGTCCTTGGCCAAGAAGCCCGGGTGACGCGCTTCGATTCTCTCTCGCGCTGCCCGCCAAAGTCCGACTTCAGCGGTCAATTGATCTTCGCTGAACATGCCCGCCAGCAAGCCGTCCTCGAGATCGTGTTTGGCATAGGCCGTGGAGTCAGCCATGTCGACAAGCTGAGCCTCGAGCAGCGGACTGGCCGGACGCGGCTCAAGTTCTGCAGGCCAATCGCGCTCGGCTTCGTGTTTCAGCAGGGACTCTCGCACTTCGCGTGTCAGGTTGAGCCCCACGTAGTCGGGACTGCGGCGCTCGAGCAAGTCCACCACCCGTAGCACCTGCGCGTTGTGCCGAAAGCCGCCATGCTCGATCATCAAATCGTTCAGGGCTGCCTCGCCCCGGTGGCCAAACGGTGGATGTCCGATATCGTGGGCCAGCGCAAGGGTCTCGCACAAGGGTTCGTTCAGCCGCAATGCGCTGCCCAGACTGCGAGCCACTTGGCACACCTCGAGGGAATGCGAGAGGCGCGTGCGGTATTGGTCTCCCTCCGAGTTGACAAAAACCTGGGTCTTGTAACCCAGGCGCCTGAAGGCCGTGCTGTGAATGACTCGGTCCCGGTCGCGCTCGTAACACGTACGCAGGGGGTCGTCGACCTCCGTGTGAACCCGGCCAGCGGATTGCGCCGCGTGAGCCGCGTGAGCCGCGAGCTCGGCTTCCTCACGCTCTTCCTTGGCCAAGCGTTCAAATAGGGGTGGCTGGGAGGAACTCAAGGGACTGGGCACTCTCTTGGACGCGGCAGCTGCAGGTCGATTTCACCCCAGCCCTGGGTTTCGCAGCGCGTTGCGAGGGGGGGGCTCAGGCAGTCTACTGAGTGAGTCCGCCCGTGGCTCCCTCTGTTCATGCCCCTCCCTCCCGATCCCGCCGAGCCTTGGTATGTGACAGCCTTCCGTGCTGACTACCGCGAGCTCTACGCCCACCGCGATGAGCGGGCAGCAGATGAAGAGGTACAACACCTGATCAAGCGAGGCCTGCAAGGGCCCGTCTTGGACCTGTGTTGTGGCTTTGGTCGTCACGCTCAGGCGTTGCAGGCCCACGGATTCGCAGTCATTGGAGTCGATCTTTCCGAGGAGCTGCTGCGCGGGGCGCATGCCGCCCTTGCCGGTCGACTTGTGCGTTGCGACGCGCGCAGCATTCCATTTCAAGATCAGGCCTTCTTCGGCCTGGTGAACCTCTTTAGTTCATTTGGCTATTTCGGCGTGCAAGGGGATCTGCAGGTATTGGATGAAATCAGCCGAGTGCTACAACCGGGCGGAGTCGCGTTCATGGACCTCATGAATCCTGAATATGTCCGCTCAACCTTGGTTCCCTACTCGGAACGCGAGAAGCAGGGAGTCGTGCTGACTGAGGAGCGCCAGCTTGAAGACCACGGGCGGCAAGTTGTGAAACAGGTCTGCATGACGAGGCCCGACGGAGAGCAACGCCGCTGGCGCGAAGATGTCCGCCTCTACTCCGTTGCGGATCTCTCAGAATCCCTGCACGAGAGGGGAATCGACGTGGAGTCGGTCGTGGGGGGCTTTGATGGCCGACCTCTGAGCAAGGACGCCCCCCGCCAACTGTTCTGCCTACGAAGGAGGTAGGGGTGCGGGCGCCCATCAGCCCTCGTACAATGGATTCCGCTTCCATACCAGCGGCCCACGATCACAAGCATGACCCAGCAACAAATCTGCTTCAGCGAGAAAGCTCTCGAACTCCAAGCAACCGCGCGTGAGATTGCGGACAAGTACGTGCGCCCGGCGGCAGCCAAGCACGACAAGGCGCAGGAGTACAATTACGAAGCGGCGCGCGCTGTGGCGGAAGCGGGCCTCTTTCGAACGTTCATTCCCGAGCAGTACGGCGGGCACGGAGCGGGCATCCTCGCCTTGGCCCTCGTCGCCGAGGAGCTGGCCAAGGCGGATTCTGGATTTGGCGTCGCATTCGCCGTCAATGCTCTGGGGTCGTTCCCCATCATCTTGGGCGGTACCGAGGAGCAGAAGCAGCAGTGGCTGCCTCAGGTCGCATCAGGCGACAAGTTCGTCGCATTCTGCCTCTCTGAGAAGTTTGCGGGATCGGACGCCAGCGGACTCTCTGTGCGTGCCTTCGAGGATGGTGATGATTACGTCATTTGTGGCGAGAAGAAATGGACCACCAATGGGGGCGTCGCTGACATCTACAGCGTCTTCTGTGTGACCGACCCCAACTCCAAATCGCGCCGCATCAGCGCAATTGTCGTGGAAAAGGGGACCCCCGGCTTCGAGATCAAGAAGATCGAAGACAAGATGGGCATTCGCACAGTGCCGGTCGTGGAAACCCACTTTGACCATGTACGCGTTCCCAAGTCCAATCTGATTGGGGGTCGTCCTGGAGCCGGTTTCAAGCATGCCATGATGACTCTCGACTACGCCCGGCCGGGGGTGGCCGCTCAAGCGGTCGGAGCCTGCCAGGGGGCCTTGGACCTGGCGAATGTCTACTCCAATCGACGTCAGCAATTCGGAGTGCCCATCTCCAAGCACCAGATGGTGCAGCACATGATGTCGAACATGGCCATGAAGACCGAAGCCGCACGGCAGCTCGTGTACGCAGCAGCTGCGGGCATCGACGACGTGGGCCCGAGTCCGACCAATTCAAAGATGGCAGCCATGGCCAAGTGTTTTGCCACTGACGTCGCGATGGAGGTGGCCACGGACGCCGTGCAGGTCTTTGGTGGCTACGGTTTCATGGAGGACTACCCCATCGCCAAGTTCTTCCGAGACGCCAAGATCCTTCAGATCTATGAGGGCACGAACCAGGTCCAGCGCATGGTCATTGCCCGCCACCTCGTGAGGGAATGCGCCGAACTCGAGCATTTGGCCGAGTACATCCCGACAGAGGTTCAGCAGCCCTACTACGAAGAGGCTGAGGCGCCCCAAGAGGTCTGAGGTTGGAGGCGCCCTTTGGGGGTGCCGCACCCGAGCTTGGGTTGGCTTGGATGCTCGTCCTTGCGAGGCTTGCTTGGGCCGCTAAGCCTAGTTTTCATAAGGGCTTACGGGGGAGTTACGGGTACTGCTCCCGGCCTGCGAAAGAGAGCGCGGGTTACCCCAACAAGTTCGGAGGAAACCTCGTTCGGTGACCCCCCAGAAACCGCTCCTGGAGTGGTCAGCGGGGCTTCCCCATCTCGCCCATTCCCCAGGATCGCAGCCAATTCCCTGGCGGCTGTCACTCCCTTCCCTCTCGCCCCGGGCGTCCCCCCTCCATGGTCCCGTCACCTCTTCCCCTAGTTCGCAGTCACGCATCGCTCGATCAGGCCCTCGACCCCCTCGCGGCCAATCCGGACACTTTTCAACGCCGCGCCAAGACCTTGGCTCGGCGTTGGGATCGTGATGGCGCAAGTCTCGAGATCCGCGACCCCTTGGAATGGCGTCGAGAGGGGGGTCCCCGCAGGTCTTCCTCCCGGAATCAGCCGTCTGCCGTGTTTTCCATCGAGGAGCAGCTACGGGCCGAGATCGATCAGATCGAGATCATGGATCGCGAGAGTGAGGCGCAGCTCGCACGCCGCATCGAATTCGCACGCATCCGCCTCGATCTTGCTCTTGAGCGCTCCGGGCTTGAAGAGGCTGACGTCTCAAGCCGTGTGCGTTACGACCCTTCGACTCACACGGATGTGGACACAGTGAGTGATGAGTTGCCCGAGGAAGTTCGTCGCCGCTGGATCGAACTGCACGCCATGCGGCGCGAACTCGTCGAGTGCAACCTCTACCTGGCCTTGATCAATGTCGAGCGTTACGCCAAGCGCACATCCGAGCGGTTGGACTTGATCCAGGAAGGATCCGCAGCCCTGTTTAGGGCTGTAGACGGGTTCGAATGGCGGCGTGGGCTGTTGTTTCGGACCTACGCTGTGCACTGGCTGAACCAGGCCTTCCGCAGCTATCTCTACAACAATGGCCGGACGGTTCGAGTCCCTGTGTATCTGCAGAAAGCCATGAAGCACGTGAACTTGGCCAAGATTCGCCTGGGGGGGCGCGTCAGTGACGCGAGCGTCCTGTCCGAAGAATCTGGGATCAAGGAAAGCGTGGTCAGCATGGCGCTGGCTGCAGATCGAGGCACGATTTCGCTTGACCGTGGGCGGAGTAGTGGGACTGCCGGTGGGGGCGACGAGAATAGAGGCGCTGTCGAGTGGTTGCCCGATGACGCCGCCGGTGACATCTACTCCCTGAGCATGGAGGACGTTTCGTTGGAGGATGGATTGTCCGATGCCATGGAGCGCCTCTCCGACCGCGAGCAGCAGGTACTCGGATTGCGATTTGGCCTCGGCGAAGCACGCGAGCACACACTCTCCGAGGTCGCTGGCCAGATGGATGTCTCTCTTGAGCGCATTCGCCAGATCCAGGTGCGTGCTATCGACAAGCTACGGACCCCGGCATTGCGCAAGGCTGTGAGCCCTTTCCTAGAAGCCTAGAAAGCGACGTCGGGGGGCTCTTCTCTGGTCCCCCTCGCGTGAGAGAGTCCCTCCACAAGTAGGGGCAGTAAAGGTGTACAACTTCCCATCTTCTTACTGCTATTGGTAGGAAATCTCCCCGCGAGGGGGAGAACTCCGAGGTCTGATCTGCTACCCTCCCCGGCTACAGTTCAGCCCTCGAAATGTCATCTAGCCCCACTCCCCCCAGCTCCGTCGGGACCGTCGTCCCGCGCCGGGCCGCGCCCAAGCCCGATTGGCTCAAGGTCCCGTTGCCCGGTGGCGAAGCGCACGGGCGCCTCAAGCGGCTGACTCGGGAACTCTCACTCAACACGGTCTGTGAGGAGGCGCGCTGCCCGAATCTGGGTGAGTGCTGGAGTGGTGAGCACGCGACGATGACGATCATGGTCTTGGGGGACCAGTGCACCCGTCGCTGCCGGTTCTGTGCGGTGGAGACGGTCGAACGCGGAGCTGCCCCGGACCCAGCCGAACCCGACAATGTCGGGCAGGCGATCGGCCGGCTCGAACTGGATTACGTCGTGATCACCAGCGTGGACCGTGACGACTTGCCTGATGGGGGAGCTCGGCACTACAACCGCTGCGTGGCCGCAATCCGACTCAACGCACCCCAGACCATCATCGAGACACTGGTGCCCGACTACCAAGGAGCGGACCTTGCGCAGCTCCTGCCAGGGCGAGAAGCCGCGGGCGCAGGTGGCCACCCAGATGTGTTCGCTCACAATGTGGAAGTCGTTCCGCGGCTGCAACGCAAGGTGCGCGACCCACGCTGCTCATTCGAGAGGTCGTTGCAAACTCTGCGTGAAGCCAAGCAGAGGGATGTGACCCTGCTGACCAAGTCCTCACTCATGGTGGGCCTCTCAGAGACCGCAGATGAAATCAGTGAGGCACTGGGTTTGCTGCGCGAAGCTGACGTCGACTTCCTCACCCTGGGACAGTATCTGCGTCCCAGTTCACAGCACGTTCCCGTTCATGAATACGTAGCCCCCGAGCGTTTCGAAGACTTGCGCCAGGAAGGTCTGGGGCTCGGTTTCGAGTACGTAGCGGCCGGCCCTCTCGTGCGTTCGAGCTACAAGGCGGGCGAGTTTTTTGCCTCCCGCCTCGTCCGTCAGAGGCGAGCTGGGGCTGAGTCCGGCGCACGCTGATCCGATCTAGTCCTTATCCTTGTCCCGTAGCGGGGCCGCATAAACAGGCCCTATCCGCACAGACTTCAATGGATTCCAACCAACCTCTCTCAGTGATCGACGCCGGCGGACAGCCTCGTGCAGAGTTCACCTGCGGCCTATCCGATGATGAACTCATGCGCTGCTTCACGGCCATGCTCGCGGTTCGTTCGTTCGACGATATGTGCATGAAGCTGCAACGCGGTGGGCGTATCGGGTTCTCGGTTCCCAACCGGGGAGTTGAGGCGACTCAGGTTGGCTCTGCAGCTGCCTTGGAGCCGGACGACTACATTTTCCCAAGCTACCGTGACTTTGGGATGGCCATGTACATGGGGGTCAAGCCCGTCGACATGTTCCACAACATGTTCGGCAACGCGAAGGACTCCGCGCAGGGGCGTCAGATGCCCGTGCACTTTTCGTTCGTAGAACCGATTCACTTCTTCTCCATTTCCTCGCCCATTGGCACGCAGTTGCCTCAGGCCGTCGGTGCAGCCCATGCCTTCCAGCTGCAAGGGAAGCCGCACGCTGTACTGACCAGCTTCGGCGATGGAGGAACGTCGAGTTCCGGTTTTCACAGTGGGCTAAACCTGGCGGGCGTACTGAAGGCGCCCGTCGTGTTCTTGTGCCAAAACAACGGCTGGGCAATTTCCTGCCCCTCCTCCAAACAGACGGCCTCCGAGAATTACGCGATCAAGGCCAGCGCCTACGGGATGCCCGGCGTCAAGGTGGACGGCAACGATGTCTTGGCAGTGCACCAGGCCGTGTCCGAGGCACTCGAGCGTGCCCGCGCAGGGGGCGGCCCCAGTTTGATCGAAGCCGAGACCTATCGCATGGGTGGACATTCGACCTCGGATGATCCTTCCAAGTACGTTCCCAAGGAGACCCTCGAGAAATGGGCCGACCTGGATCCCATCAAGCGCTTGCGGGGTTACCTCAACCTACGTGGCCTGTGGACGCAGGAATGGGAAGACGAACTCGTCGCTCGCCTGGCGTCCGAGCACGCGAGCGCGGCCAAGGAGGCGGAATCCGAAACACCGCCGGCATTGGAGTCGATTTTCAGCGATGTGTTCGAGGCCCTGCCCGCACACCTTCGTCGGCAGGGCGAGGCCGTCTTCGATCTGGCTCGTCGCAAGGGCGACGCCGCAGCCGGCGACGGCGCATTCCCCCTCTAGTCAATCCAACAATCAGTCTCCAACACCACTGAGTTTCAGAATCCATGGCCAATCTGACCTTGATCCAAGCTGTGAATGACGGCCTGAAAGCCGCCATGCGCGATGATCCTACGACCCTTGTCTTTGGTGAAGATGTGGGCCCCAAGGGCGGCGTGTTCCTCGCCACCGAAGGCCTCACGGCCGAGTTCGGCGAGCAGCGCTGCTTCGATACGCCGCTCTCCGAGGACGGCATCGTTGGCGCTGCGATCGGAATGGCCGCGAACGGGCTGCGACCCATCGCCGAGATTCAGTTCCAGGACTTCATCTTCCCGGCCTTCGACCAGATCGTTTCCGAGGCCGCAAAGCTGCGCTATCGCTCGGGTGGTCAATACACCGCGCCGATGGTCATTCGAACTCCCTATGGAGGGGGAATTCGTGGAGGTCTATATCACAGCCAATCGGGTGAGGCCTACTTTGCACACACGGCGGGACTGAAGGTCGTCATTCCGTCCACTGCCCACGATGCAAAAGGTCTCTTGATCGCGGCCATCAAGGACCCCGACCCCGTCCTGTTCATGGAGCCCAAGGCCCTGTACCGGTCGGTCAAGGGGGAGGTGCCTGAGGGCCCCTACGAGGTGGCCTTGTCCACGCTAAGAACCGTGCGCGAAGGTACGGACGTCACCGTGTTTTGCTACGGGGCCATGGTTCCGGTCGTCGAGAAGGCCGCAGCCTCCGCCGCAGATTCGGGCATCGAATGCAACGTCGTGGATCTACGCACCCTCATGCCACTCGATGAAGAGGGGGTTCTGGAGGCTGCCAAGGCCACCGGCCGCGTCGTGACCGTGCACGAGGCGCCGCGTTTCTGCGGTTACGCTGCGGAGATATCAGCCATGATCGCGGAGAATGCGATCGAGTACATGGAGGCTCCCATCCGTCGAGTCACCGGGTTTGACACACCATTCCCGAACACACTCGAACACCACTACTTGCCCGATGAACGCCGAGTCCTCGACGCCATCGAGGCGGTCTACGCGTACTAGTTGTTCCCTAGGTCTCATCAAGCCATCTCAACAGCAATGATCGAGTTCAAGCTACCCGACATCGGCGAAGGAATCGCCGAGGGCGAAATCGTCAAGTGGCTCGTCAATCCCGGATCGGCCGTGGAAGAGCATCAACCCGTGGTCGAGGTCATGACAGACAAGGCCACTGTCGAGGTGCCCGCACCCGCTTCGGGAACCCTGACAGAAACGCTCGCCGAAGAAGGCGAGGTCGTTCCCGTGGGTAG
>Ga0209992_10000590_pt1 | contig 47330 bp, 57 predicted proteins | sample 2SBtaG_2_FD_182564 | JGI IMG/M metagenome (GOLD analysis project Ga0209992, IMG submission 182564) | Deep subsurface microbial communities from Kolumbo volcano to uncover new lineages of life (NeLLi) - 2SBTROV12_ACTIVE470 metaG (SPAdes)... | ecosystem: Environmental > Aquatic > Marine >... | reverse complement strand
ATTAATTGCTAAACTTATAAGATAATTAATAACATTAGGCATATGCCAATTGTTTCAATTTCACTCAATGAAGAAATTCTATCAGAATTAGATAAGCTTCAATCTTCAATGGGTTTCTCAGGAAGATCAGAAGCTATCAGAGCAGGCATTAGGGCATTTGTTTCTGAAGAAAAACAAAAAGCAGATTTGGCAGGTAATATTCATGCAATACTTTTGGTTGTACATAATGATGAGTTTGATCATGTTGTGTCAGGTATTACACATAATTTTGAGGATCTAATTACAACTCATCTTCATAGTAAAATTGAGAAAGAAAAATGCATGGAGTTATTTCTAATTGATGGAGATGCAGAAAAAGTATCTACCATGACAAAAGATTTTCAAACAAACAAAAACATGGATACTGTAAAATTAGTAGCACTTTAGATATTTAGAGAAGTTTTTCTTGTTACAAAAATTATACTCATTATAGAAATAACTAAAATTAGAATTGCAATACTGCCAAATTCAGGTACAACAACTAGGGCAAATTCAGTTTCTTGACCGGTATTTCTAATGTTTTCAAATTTAATTATTGTAGGACCAGTTTGATCTTCAGAAAATGTAAATTTCTCAAACTCACCACCAACTTGTGCATTTCCAGATACACGATGGATTTCTTGTCCATTTTGAATTAAGACAAACGTATAGTCAGAACTTCTCAAAGGATCATTTGTTCTTCCATCTCTAATTGTAAAAATAAAATTAGTGTCAATTCCAGGTTCTACATCTATCGGATCCCATGAAAGGTTAACCTTGAAATCTTCACTTTTTGTATATGCTTCTAATGGGAATGCTATTTCTTCACTAGTAGATAATCTAAATGAGATATTTTCAGGTAAAGGATCATCAGACTTTTTCATTTCATTTTTCAAAAATCGTAAATGATCTTGTAGTAAAACTAGATGAACTACTCTCTCATCATCTTCAGAATAATCATCAACGGATACTGAAGACTTGAATAATTCAATTCCATTTGCATAAGCAGAATAACTAGGAGCTAAAAATTCTACAAAATCTTTCGGGAAATGAGTTTCTACGTGAACGACTGATACGTGAGACATTTGTTTTTCACTCCAATCAAAAGGCATTTCAAAAGTAACTTGTTTGGCCTCAGAGTCATATACAAAATTTGAAATGGTGTCAAAATATGATTTTGAGCGGAATTCAACTTTATTGTTATCAGAGTCTTGTTCAATGAAAGATATAGTCTCAATTAGGCTCAAATCTGCATTATAGATGCCTGAATTCTCAATGATGTTTGTAGGCTCATCGATCGTTCTTACTTCGATTTCAAAATTATACAAGCCACCAGATGTAAAAAGAGGACCAACTATTTCAATAGGGTTTGATTCTGTTCCATACCAAGCACCTAGTAGAGAATCTTGCTCCCCTTTAATTACAAAATTATCATATCCTTGTTGTGGTGTAATCTTTATTGGCAACACACCATTGTCTGTAAAGAAATAATTTCTAAAAATCATATCATCTTTATGAAATAATCCAATGAGAAAAGTTACATTTTTTGCATTTTCTTTTGTTTCATCTTCTGTTGCAGTAATTGTAATTTGTCCTTCCTGATCTTTTTCAAAATACATTGGCATCTCTACTGATATTGTTAGTTGTTTTCCCTGTACATCTACTGATGAAATGGTATCAATACCAAAACCATGTCCATAAACACTACTAGCAGGAAATAACAAACATGCTACTAGTGTAAATATTCCAAAATTTTTCAACGGTATCATATCTATACTACCAATAATTCTTCAACTCGTTTAATTAGTTCATCCATAGTTGTAGCCTCTAAAATAGGCTGAAGTTCATTGGGATCTTTTGCACCTAGTGCAGATAATGAGTAAATGTAATCAATTGTAGGTGTATCTGTATTCAGATAGTATTGTTCCAATACATGATCCAGTGAATGTGAATCAACAACTTGAGGTAATGCTTGTTTGATAATTTTCTTTTTCCATAATTCAACTAATGCATTCCATTTTTCAAGAGAAATGCTCTCATCAATTTCAGGAATCATTTCAACTTCAGCTTGAATGTACATTTTTTCTTCTGTTCCAATCTTTTCATGGATTTCAGAGATTTCTTGATGACCTTCTACTGATAATGGATCATAATTTGCAGGTTGAGAAATTGAAGGAGGAATAATTCTTTTGATTTTAAATGAATTTCGTCCTAGTGTTTCAATGTGTAATTGTAATCCATCAAGTTCTACATCTTCACATTTTGAAATTTTGGCAATAGTTCCAACCAATTTAGGAGAATTCCAACCATTTACTGAGCTCTGCTCATCAATCAAACATACTCCAAACTGACCATCACCAATCATACAATCATCAACTAGTTGCTTGTATCTAGGCTCAAAAATTCGAAGTGGTAATTCTTGTCTTGGAAATAATACCAAGTCTAATGGGAAAATTGGAATAATTTTTGTTTCAGTCAACTAGTGATATTGAAATGTCTCTAGATATATGGAATACGGATTTTCTAAAAAATTAAAATCCATTCTCATTGAGAATCATACCTAATAGAGCAGAACGTGTGTGTTTCCCATATTCGGCTTGCTCAAAGTACTTGGCATTTTTAGTTTTATCAACATCAGCTGCAATTTCATCTATTCTTGGTAAAGGATGTAAAATTATTGAATCATCTTTCATTCGTTTTAGCATGTCTAATCCTACAACATAGCTTCCCTTTACTTTGAGGTATTCTTCTTCATCAGGGAATCTTTCTTTTTGGATTCTTGTAACATATAGAACATCAAGTTCATCAAGATGTTCTTCAATGTCAGTAGTTTCAGTAAAGTCTAACTTCTTTTTTATCTCATAAGTTGAATCTGATCTGATTCTTAGTGATTCAGGAGAAATTAATCTAACATCAACATCATAGTTTCCTAGACCATGAAGTAAAGAGTAAACAGTTCGTCCATACTTTAGGTCACCCACGATTCCAATTTTAAGACCATCAATCCTTTTCTTTTCTTTTTTAATTGTAAACAAATCTTGAATTGCCTGGGTTGGATGTTCTTCAGTTCCACTTCCTGCATTAATTACAGGTTTATTAGAAATTTCAGCTGCAAATCTACTTGAACCATCCAAAGTATGGCGTAAAACAAGTACGTCAGAGTAAATGGACATTATTCTAACAGTATCTGCAAGACTTTCACCTTTTTGAGTTGAAGAAGATGTTATGTCAGAAATACCTAGAGAGTTACCACCAATTGATGCCATGGCAGAGTCAAAGCTAAGTCGGGTTCTGGTACTTGGCTCATAAAACAAATATCCCAAAGTATTACCTTTGCAAATCTCCCTTCTATCTGAAGGGTTTAGTTTCATGATTTTATCAGTAGATGTAAAGATGGATTCTAGTTGTTCTTTGGAATAATCCTTAATTGAGAGGATATCTTTTTGGTAGAACTCGTTCATTCTTTCAATAATATATACAGGTGACTATACAAAGTATTCTGATGGAACAGTCCGACCTTATGGTTCGACGAATAAAGGAAGGTACTGTAATTGACCACATAGACGAAGGAAAGGGTTTACAGGTTCTCAATGCTTTACGAATTGACGGAAAAGACGGCAGTTTAATCACCATAGCCCTGAATGTTCCAAGTGGTAAATTTAAGAAAAAAGACATCATCAAAGTCGAAAACAAGTTTCTAAAAGATGATGATACCAACAAGCTAGCAGTAATTGCGCCAACAGCAACAATCAACATGATTAAAGAGTACAAGCTTGTTGAGAAGCGAAGAGTAGCATTACCTAATGAGATTGATAGAATTTTTAGATGTTCAAACCCTGATTGTATTACAAACAGCACAGAGCACATTGAATCAGTAATGGATGTAATTGACAAAGAGGGAAGGGTCCTCAAATGCAGATACTGCGCCAGAGTATTGGATGTAAACCAGCTAAAATATAATTAAATAAAAAATCTAAAAATTGAAAAATATGTTGTTTGGACTATTGTCCTAAGATGATAAACATCATTACTATACCGTAGATTGCGATTGATTCGACCATACCTACGAAGATGAATACCTTTGATTGTAAAGCTGGGTTCTCACTAATGACTGCAAGACCTGCTGCACCTACTTGACCAAGACCTATTCCTGCTCCACCGGCTGCAATACCAAAGGCTAATCCAGCACCTAGGAGTTTCATAGAGTCGCCACTAGATGCACCATCTTCTGCTGCAAATGCAACTCCGGTTGAACCTAGAATTGAAATTGCTGATGCTGCCAAAAGTAACATGACGATAGATTTCATTTACGATCAGGCTCCATGATATCCATATTTAAATCATGATGAGGTAGGAGTGTCTTAGATTCGATCTAAAGTTTTCTTTTTGTATGATGATAGATCGGTTTTGATGGAATTTACGAAATTATCATAATCTCCATCTAATTCTTTCTTTGAATTTTCAAGTAGTTTTTTTATTTCTTCTTTTGCCATTATTTTCCACTTTCCATCTTTTCTTTCACTTTTTTTAACTTTGCGAATTCTTCTCTTTCTCTCTCTTCAAGAGTAGAAAGGATAAATCGAATATTATCTTTGTATTGAGGAATAATTACATTTTCAAGTGCGTTTAGCAATTTTTGTGTCTTTTCTAATGCTTTTGCAAGACTAAAAATGGAATTTTCATATTCTGCTGCTTTACAAATTTTTGGCATCAATTCTTTGATTTGTTTTGCTGCTCTATCAATTGAAGAGTTTGTATCTGCAAAGCCATATGGCATTGATTTTGTATCTTTTTCAGTAACAGTTAGTGCTGGAATTTTAACATCAACTACTCTTCTAACATGAACATCAACTTCCATTACTGGTGGAGTAGATTCTGCTACAGAGTCAACCGTGTTGGTACCTAGTGCTAGATATGCCTCATTGACTGATTTGTAAATATCTTGTAATGGATCCCAAATTCCGCCTCTTGCTTTAGATGCTTCTTGAATCATCTCTTCAATATTTTTTAAGAGAACTTTACGTTTATCATCTAAAATTTGCTGCACCATTACGGCTATTTGACTTGATTTTTTGTATTTGAAAAGTTCAATCTTTGTTGCTGCAACGTTTTGTCCAAATGACATTTAGTTACTCTTCCTTGTAATATTTTTCTACGTGCTTGTCTTTGATTTTAGTAATCTCATTCTTTGGTAATTTTGATACAATTTTCCACATGAGAGCAAGTGTTTCTTCAATTGTTCTGTTCTCATCAGTTGCTTGTGTAAGGAATTCTTTTTCAAAAGTATCACCCAGTTCCAAGTATTTGAGGTCAATTTCAGTAAGTCCTGCTTTACCTACAATACCTGCTAGTGCTCTAACTTCTTGTGATCTAGAATATGCATCATAAACTTGGTTAGAAACTTCACTGTGATCATCTCTGGTACTTCCTTCACCAATTCCGTCTTTCATCAATCTACTAAGACTCATCAAAATATTGATTGGTGGATAAACTCCTTGTCTGAATAAATCTCTACCAACTACGATTTGTCCCTCTGTAATGTAACCAGTAAGGTCAGGGATTGGGTGAGTAATATCATCAGATGGCATTGATAGAATTGGAACTTGTGTTACACTTCCTTTTCTTCCATTGAGTTTTCCTGCTCTTTCATAAAGTGTTGAAAGGTCAGTGTAAAGATAACCAGGATATCCTTTTCTTCCAGGAACTTCTTCTCTTGCTGCACTAATCTCTCTTAGTGCTTCTGCATAGTTTGTCATATCAGTAATTACAACTAGAACGTGCATTCCTAATTCAAATGCCAAATATTCTGCTACTGTTAATGCGACACGAGGTGTGATAATTCTTTCAATTGCAGGATCATCTGCAGTGTTAAGGAATAGAACACTTCTTTTGAGTGCACCAGATTCTTCAAGACTTCTTCTGAAATATTCTGCTTCACTGTATTGCACACCAATTGCTGCAAAGACTACAGCAAAGTCATCTTGTGTTCCAACAACACTTGCTTGTCTTGCAATTTGTGCTGCCAAAAGATTGTGAGACATACCAGAACCTGAAAAGATTGGGAGTTTTTGTCCTCTAACTAGAGTCATCAATCCATCAATTACAGATACACCAGTTTGAATGAAATCTTTTGGATATTCACGTTGTTCTGGATTCATTGGTTCACCGTTAATGTCTACGAATTTATCAGCAATTGGATCTGGGAGTCCATCTTTTGGTCTTCCTAGTCCATCAAATACTCTACCAAGTACCTCTTTGGATACTGGCATTTCCATAACTTTACCTACAAATTTTGCGTTAGTTCCAGAGATTGATAATCCAGTTGTTCCCTCGAAGACTTGGACAATTGCTTTTCCATTTCCTACTTCAAGAACTTTACCTAATCTTCTTTCGCCTTCAGTAGTTTCAATTTCAACTAGTTCGTCAAATGCTGCATTTTCAACATCATCTACAATTACTAGAGGACCTTTGATTTCTGCAATCTTACTGTATTGAACTCCGCCTTCTGCTGTCAATTTGATACCTTCACTCCTGAAATTGATTTGAATTGTTCTTGCATATCTTTATCTAATTGATCAAGTTTTGGCATCTCATCATCTTTGACATCCATTCTTGCTTTTAGTAAACTGCTTACTACACCTAATTCACGAATGTCAGATAATGCTGCACCTTCTTTGAGTGCTTGTTGTCCGTTCTTGTAAAAGTCAACACATAATTTCATTAATTTGAATTGTTTTTCTGGACTACAGTAAGTATCAACATCATCAAATGAGTTCTGTTGCAACAAAGCAATCTTTACCATTCTTGCAACTTCAAGAATTAATTTTTCTTCATCAGGTAATGCTTCTGGACCTAAGAGTCTGACAATTTCTTTTAGTGTATCTTCTCTTTGTAAGACACCATAAGTTTCACTTCTAATGTTGAACCAATCTTCACTGATGTTTTCACTCCACCATTTTGCAATGTCTGCAAGATAACCAGAATAGCTGTTCATCCAGTTAATTGATGGATAGTGTCTAGAGTATGCAAGTTTTGCATCCAAAGCCCAGAAAGTTTTGATAAATCTCATTGTGTGAGTTGTAACTGGTTCTGTAAAGTCACCACCAGATGGAGATACAGCACCAATCAAAGTAACTGAACCGTCACGGTCTGGGCTTCCTTCTGCTTTAACACGACCTGCCCTTTCATAAAATTCTGCTAATCTTGATGCGAGATATGATGGATAACCTTCTTCTGCAGGCATCTCTTCGAGTCTACCACTCATTTCTCTGAGTGATTCAGCCCATCTACTTGTTGAATCTGCTACAAGTACAACGTCTTTACCCATATCTCTATAATATTCTGCAATTGTGACACCAGTGTAGATACTTGCTTCTCTTGCTGCTACTGGCATGTTACTAGTATTTGCGACAAGGACAGTTCTATCCATCAAAGGTTTTCCACTACGTGGATCTTTAAGATGTGGGAATTCAACTAATACTTCAGTCATTTCATTTCCTCTTTCACCACAACCAATGTAAACAACAACTTGAGAATCAGCCCATTTTGCAATTTGGTGCAATGTTACAGTCTTTCCTGTTCCAAATGCTCCCGGAATTGAACCAGTTCCTCCTTTTGCAATTGGGAAGAATGTGTCAATAACACGTTGTCCAGTTAAGAGTGGGACAGTTGGATCATATCTTTTATTGTAAGGACGTGGTTTTCGTACAGGCCATTTATGATACATTTTGACTTCAATTGATTGCCCGTCTTTCTCAGTAGTAGCTAGTACAGTTTCTAAATCATAATCTCCTTCTGATACAAGGTTTGAAAGTTTTCCACCTGCATGATCTGGTGGTAGCATAATTGAGTGTTCGATAAGATCAGTTTCTTGAACAGTTCCAATAATATTTCCTGCAGCAACTTCATCTCCGTTACTTGCAGTTGGAACAAAGTGGTATTTTTTTGTCATATCCACAGCAGATGTTGTGATGCCCCTTCCAATGAAGGAACCAGATGCTTTAGATAATTCTCTTAGTGGTCTTTGAATTCCATCATAAAGTTGTCCAATAATTCCTGGACCTAATAATACACTGAGTGGGTTTCCGGTACCTACTACAGGCTCACCTGGTTTTAATCCACTTGTTGATTCGTATACTTGAATGAATGCTACATCTCCGGTGAGTCGAATTACTTCACCCACTAATTTTGAATCTCCTACAGTTACAGTCTCATACATTTTTGCGTCAGACATACCGTCTGCTCTTACAGCTGGGCCACTTACCCAAACAATTCTACCTTGAGCTGCCATGTTCTAATTTCCCACTCCGAATTTTGCTGCAATTTCTTTCCTTATTAAAGGCTTCAGACGTTCAATTCTGGCATCAATCGTATTGTCGAATGTCATTGCACCGTCTTTTGATTTCACTTTAATTCCTCCAAGACAATCAATTGTCTCAGATGATAGTTCTGCTCCTGAAAATTGAGATAATGCAGACTGGACAACATCTTTGTCTTTTGCATTTGTAGAAATACTAATCTCTGAAGTACCCAAAATTTTGGTTGCTTCTTCAATCAAAGTCTTAATGAGATTGGAATAATCGCCACTGCGATCAGCATTTGCAATTTGGTCTAATGCAGTTGCAAATACCTTATCAACTGCTTCCTCTAATGCCATAAGTTGTTTATTTCTGGCTTCAATATCTGAACTTCCAGTGATCTGTTTTTCTATCTTATCTGCCTCTTTTTTGCCATCTGAGATGATTTTATCATACTCACTTTCCAATTTTGGAATAGCATCATCGAGATTTTGTTGAGATTCGTCTAAGCCGGATTTAATATTTGCCAAAATATCTTGTTCTGTATTTTTTAGAATTTTGTCAATTGTACTTTCTAATGCGGAATTAGATGCCAATGGGTGCCGTTGACCCATAATGGATTTTAATGTTTGGGATGCTAATCAGAAAGATATTAAACACAATGAAAGTACCCAAAATTTGTCTTGGGAACAGCCGATCTAAAACTAGGAACTGTAATTTTACCTAGAAGTGAGTCCCCCAAAGCAATTTCTAGATTAACAGAGTTTGAATGGTATCACAAAATTGATTCTGCTGGTGATTTAGTTACGCCTGAAATTGATGATTTGTTACTCAAAGCACAGCAAACTTACCAATCCATTGATGATGTCATCAAAGGAATGGGAATTCCTCTAGAAGTTGGAATTATGGAAATTTTGTTCAAAGGAACTGTAATCAAGAAAAAAGACTATGAGATTAATGAAATTGAGGATATGGTAGAGCAGATTGACAAAGAGGCTCCATCAATTATTGATAAACCAGCTAAACTCCTTGAAGATGCAGCAACTGCTAGAGTTTCTATTGAAGAGTACAAGTCACTCAAAGACACCTTAGAAGTAATTAAAAAGTTGAAGATGGATATTTCTGGTTTTGGTTTAATGAGACACTTTTTCACAAATCTCTTTGTAATTAATTCTGCAGATTATGATGAAATTCATCGCTCCCTTGAAGGCGTTACAGTTTACAAATATGATTTAGATAATAAAGAAAAATCAGCAATCTTGATAATTTCTGATTCTACGGATTCTGAAAAAGTTCTCAAAGTTTTACGAAGTTTCAACTCTAACACATTTAAAATTCCTGAAGGATTTCCTCAAATTCCTAGTGAGGCATATGCACTTGCAGAATCAAAAATTAAAGAATTAGAAGCAAAACAAGCTTCTATCAAAAAAGAGTTAGGGAAAATTACAAAGAAAATTAGACGAGATATTCTAGCAATACATGAAAAGGCACAAGTTGCTAAAGACGTTCTTGAGACTTTGAGAAAACCAGGTGGAACCAAACACTTTGCAGTAATTCAAGGATTTATTCCAAAGAAGATGGAAGCAAAATTTACAGATTCTACTAAACAATGGATGTCAGTTATTGAGGACATCACAGACCCTAAACTGAAAGAAGAGATTCCAACCCTATTTGACAATAAACGATTTGTAAGAACTTTTGAAGTGATCACAAAAAGTCAAGGAATTCCAAAGGCTGGAGAACCAGACCCAACTCCAATGATTGCTCTAATGTGGCCAATTTTCTATGGTTTGATGTTTGCAGATATGGGTCACGGATTATTACTAATGGCATTAGGTTTACTATTCAAATTCAAAGGACAGGGTGAACTATCAAGATGGGGAATGCTCATTGCAATCTCAGGCGCATCAGCAGCAATTGCGGGTGTGGCGGCAGGTGAAGCGTTTGGTTTCCACCTAGATCATATGGGTCCATTTGAAGGATTGTTAGAAGAAGGTGGAGCATTACATTCTGTTAGTTGGATTGTAGGAATTCTCAGCGTTGCTGAATTAACATTTGAACAAGTAATCAATATTCTCAAAGTTTCATTATTCATTGGAATTGTTCACTTGGTTTGGGCAATGGCTCTACGTGTAGTTAGATTACTAAAAGAAGGACACAAAATGGTAGTCTTTACTGAAGCAATTCCAAACATTACACTCTATGGAGGAATTGTTGTTATCATGATGTGTGCAATTGGTTCACAATATGATGTCATGAACATGTATTCCAAAGTTCACACAGAAGCTGTTCCATGGGTTACAATGTTCCTTGGGGATTGGGCACAAGTTTGGATTATTACAAGAATTTCAGTTATCATAGTAATTGCATCAATGGTCATCATGATGGTTGGTGGTGTAATGCATGCAAAGAAACATCCTGAAGACGGAGCAGATCCTGCAAGTGTCATAATGGAAGTTCTCTTAGGTAAAACAGTAGAGGCTTTAGCTCACACAATTAGTTATGCTAGACTTGGAATTATGTTACTTGTGCATGCGGCGTTACTTCTGACAGTCAATAATGCATTTGCATCGCTAGGTGGTGCTGAATCAGGTGCTGCAATGGCAATGATCATTGGAGGTAACTTAGGAATCATGATGATTGAGGGATTAATCGTTTACATTCAGTCTCTCAGATTGCACTTGTATGAATTCTTTACAAAATGGTATGTTGGTGGAGCACAGCAATTTAGACAAATTAGACCAGAGTTGATTTACAATCAATTCATTTGGAAAAAGAAATAGTTCTCTACTAATTTCAACAGCAGTAAATTTTCAGATTTTATTCTAATCCTTTTTCAAGCTTGATTTTTTGAATGACATCTTTAACTAATTGTTCGTCTTTTATGACTAGATCTTGCAATTTTTTCTTGTATTCTTCATCACCCCATTTTTCTAGATTAAACATTTCTTTGACTAATTTTACAATTTCAGATTTATTTCTCTGATGGTCACGTCTAGCTATTTCTGAACCTTCCATGACTTTTCTGAAAGAATATTGAACTTAAGCGTATTGAAGTTTGGAATCTAATTATTTTCATATAGATTTACTGTAACCTTTGTAGTCCATGGTTTTAGATTATCAGGAAATACAACTAGCAATCCACTGTCTTTTTTGATATTATTACAAGTGCCACTATAGCTTTGCTTGTTTTGTCCATAACAACCTAATTCAGAATAATAATCAAAATCTGAACTTGAAAATTGATCTCTTTGCATAGATGATGAAACAAAGTAAACATCAAAACCCAAATCTTTGTTATCTGTTTTTACACTATAATCGTATGATGTGGTATCTTGAGATGTACAAATAGGAAAAAATTGAGCATATCCATTTTTGATTTTTGATTGTTGTTCTAAATTATCATAATTCTTGTTTTCAATATCAGGGTATACAGAAACACTAGGATCTGTACTCAGTTGTTGACCTTGGACATATTCTATCTCATGTCTAACAGTATCTACGGCTTTTCGATACAACATTGGTTGCCATTCTTCTTGACAATCACTAAATTCATGCTTTAATTCAACATAGGATTTTCCGTTAATTTCATGAAGTTGATTTATGTTGTATTCTTTAGATTCTGCATTAAAGACTTGATTTATGTTACTGATTTTATCTGATTTGTGCCAAGTGTTTGTAACATCAAAAATAATATTTTTTGAATCACTTTGCCATTCAGATAATAAATGAACATACACAGAATATTTGTTAACAACTTCTTGAGTTTCTGATGCAAAAATCAAATGACCAAAAAATGCATTTGCAAATATTATAGAAAATGCAAAAATTGGAATGATCACATAGAGTATTTTATTCATGTTGTTCCTCCAAAACAGCTAAAATGTAAACCACACAATTTACATGAGAAAGTATCATTTTTGTAATCAATTTTTTCAGAACCACATTTTGGACATTCTTTACTTTCAATCAATTCTGTCATAATGTATTATAGTAAAGAATGGTACATATGTTGTCTGGACTAATTTTTATCTAAAATTGTCCAAATTGGACATGGATAATAGGTTAAAAATACAAATCTTATCTAAAATTGTCCAGATTGGAAATTAATAATAGATTGTTTGGTTAATGATATTAGTTGGTCGACGAAGTTGATAAAATTATCTTATCTCATCTAGGCAAAAATGCCAGAATGTCTTCACATGAGTTACAAAAAATTCTTGAAAATTTAGGACACAGTATTTCTGACAGAGGAATTAGACATCGACTACAAAAATTAGAAAAAAATAATATCATATTAGGGTATTCTGTAATTTTAAATCCAAATATTTTATCTGAAAAAATTAATCGAACAATAATTTTGAAATTTAAATTTTCTAAAGATACTCCTGAATTAATTAAAAGATTATCAAAATATGTTATTGATTCTCAGTTTTGTACATTTTCTAGTAAATTAAGTGGAGATTTTAATTGGATATGTCATTTCGTTTTTGATTCAATTGAACAATATGATCTTGAAATAAATAATTTTCTAAATAGATTTGAAGGGTTAATTTCTGATTTTAGAACCTATGAATCAAACACCATTAAATCATATCCTTACATGATTTATGATGATCAAGAAATAAGAGAAAGAAAAAGACAAATTTATGAAATTTTAGAATCATTAAAAAAATATGATAACATTAATGACAGATTTCAGGAAATTGCTGAATGTATTGTAAAATATTTTCGGGCATCATTTGCACGAATTTGGTTTGTAGATAAACAAAGAAAAGAGTTAATTCTCAAATTTAGTGCCGGAAAATATACTCGTATAGATGGTAGTTTTTCCAAAGTACCAATAAATTCATTAAAAATTGGACATATAGCAAAAACCAACAAGCCAATAGTTTCAAATGATGTAGTTAATGATCCACGAATCAAAATACATGATTGGGCTAAAAAAGAGAAACTGAAATCTTTTGTAGGATATCCATTATCTTACAAAGGAAAAGCAGTTGCCGTAGTTGCAATGTTTAGCAAGAAAAAAATGAATCATCTTGAATTTGAATTATTTGGTATATTCTCTGAGCAGCTCTCAAAAGAATTAACAGGGTTTTTTGAGGCTAAAGATTTTCTTTCAGAATAAATCTAAATGATTATTGTTTTTGGATATCGGTTCCACAATGAACGCAAAAATAAGACCCATTTGGAGCCCAATAATGGTCACAGTCAGAATCAGTCATACTTGGTAATTGGATTTTTAATTCATTATCATCATAGATCATAATTTTCTACAAAATACGAAAAAAAATCAGATAATTCTAAAAGTTGTGCCCGAAAAGAGATTATTTTTCCACAGGCAAATCCAATCTATTTCCCCATTCTCCCCAAGAACCTAGATAAACTCGAACATTTTCAAATCCTAATTTTTTCAAAACCAAAAAGGAATTGGCAGCCCTATATGCACCCTGACAATAAGTGACTATTTCAGAGTTTTTTGGATAATCATACATTTTAGATAATTCATCATCATTTTTGAAAGTGCCATCCTCATTGAGATTTTGATTCCAATCAATATTGATAGATTTTGGTATATGGCCAGATTGAGCTGCACGAATTGTAGTTCCATCATATTCTCCAGTAGAGCGAGCATCAAGGATTTTCAAATTGTCTAGATTGTCTCTAATATTTTCAAATCCTGAGATAATATCTGGGTTGATTTTTCCTGAAAATTTAGATGGATTGAAACCATTGGGTTTTGTCTCAAGGGAAAGATTCTCTTTTTTCCATTTTGTAATTCCTCCATCCAACATGAAGACATTTTGATGTGAAAAATACATCAACATCCAAACACCTCTTGCTGCAAGCATTCCAGAAACTGAATCATAAAAGATAACTTTCTTTTCTGGTGTTACTCCAAGAAATGAAAGAAGGTTTTGTGTTTGATTATTGAAATTTTCAATTCCTTCTTGAGTAGTATCAATCCAATGAAATGCAAATAGATCTAAATGAACAGATCCTGGAATATGACCTTCTGAATATTCTTTGAAAGAACGAGTATCAGCTATTATGACATTAGGATCATTTAGAATTGATTTTAGTTCCGATGTAGAAATTAACATAATTTAGATAAAATGATCAGGACTAAATTGATTTGGATTAAAATAAAAAGAAGAAAAAAAGGGTTTTTTCTATTCGTTAACGTATGCTCTTTCGCCATGCTGTGCCAAATCGAGACCAATCTCCTCTTCTTTAGGAGTGACTCTGATTCCGCCAGGCCATACGGCATCCATTACTTTGAGGATTACAATTGTAACACCAAAGGCATAGCCTATTGATATTGCAGCACCAATGATGCTGATTGCTTGCTGTTCCATTCCTTCTGCAGTACCAGTCCATGCTCCGATACCGTCTCCAGTATCCCAAACGTGTGGGCTAGCTAATGTACCAGTCAAAATTGCACCTGTTAGACCACCCATTCCGTGTACTCCCCATACATCTAATGCGTCGTCCCATTTGCGTGCACTCTTGAATGCTATTGCTGCATAACAAATTGTACCAGCTGCAATACCGATTATAATCGCAGCCATTGGACCTACCCAACCTGAGGCTGGTGTGATTGCTACCAATCCTGCTACTGCTCCTGATGCAGCTCCTACGACACTTGGTTTTCCTGTATGTGCCCAAGACATGAGCACCCAAGTGACTGCAGCCATACCAGTTGCTGTATTTGTAACAGTCCATGCGCTGACGGTAATGCCGTCTACCATAACTTCACTTCCTGCGTTGAAACCAAACCATCCAAACCAGAGTATTCCTGCTCCGAGGACTACCATTGGGATGTTGTGTGGTTCCATTGGCACTTTGCCGTATCCAAGACGTCTGCCAAGGACTAAGGCTCCAGCCAATGCTGCAAATCCTGAAGATATGTGTACTACAGTACCACCTGCAAAGTCTAATGCATAAGATGGCGATAAGTCTGGATCGAGGTCAATTGAACCTCCTCCGATGTAACCTCCTCCCCATACCCAGTGTGCAATTGGGTCATAGACGAAGGTACCCCATAAGAGTACGAATACGATCAATGCGCTGAATTTGATTCTGTCAATCAAACCACCAATAATTAAAACTGGTGTAATGATTGCGAAGGTTGCTTGGAACATTGCAAAGAGTTGGTGAGGTACTGTACCTGGCCAACCTTGACTACAATAATCGCCGTCCTTCATTTCATTCATCTGATAAGCTGCGGACCATGTGTCTGCACAAGGACCAACTTCACCTAACGGTGCCCAAGCTGATACCATGTTAAATCCAACATAGTCTAAGTTACCCATGAATAAGTTTGCGTCAGAATCAACTCCACCAAATGCTAATGAGTATCCCCATAGAACCCATTGTACTGACATTAGACCCATTACAATAAGGGTCATACCAAGTACGTTGACGATGTTCTTTGATCTGGCTAATCCGCCATAAAAGAAACCGACTCCGGGTGACATGAGTAGTACCATTGATGTTGCTGTTAGCATCCATGCTGTATCACCTGTGTCTATAAGACAAGGTAGCATGCCGCCTTCGCCATCATCATACCAACATTCGTTAGGGTTACCAGTGTAAATTCCACTGGTTCCTGCTACATATCCGTCCATACCATCTTCAACACTTTGTGCATATGCCTGAGACATAGCACCAGTTGCTGTGATAGATACTGCGGCTACAAGTAATAGAGCATACTTGTAGTTCCTAGAATTCATTAAATTTATCGAAATTGAAAATTATTTAAGGGTTGGAGACTCGAAAGCATACAAAAAAGTAAATTATTATATTTTAGTATATTCTGATAGTAACATAAAAGATGAATAATATGATAAAGGTGGGTAAATGAAAGTCAAATCTGATACGAAATTAGCAATTTTTGATACATTCAAGACAAAGGGAAATGATCTTACTGGAGAAGCAAATAGACAAAGAGCGATCATCGCCATACTTGGAAGTAATGCAAATCCTGCAGAAAGAACAAGGACTGGAATTTCTCAAAGAATTGCAAAAAAACATGACATTGCTTGGAAGAATATCTATTCAGGAATATTTCGTGATTTGGATGAGATCTTACTTCCCATGGGAATAGCAGAAGAAGATGGCAGATTACCTTTGAAAAGAGGTCCAAAAGCACTACAGGAAAAAGGAATTCCATATTATCATTTGACAAAAAAAGGAAATTTGGTAGCACTATCAATCAATGAATGTAAGAATAGAGATAATCTTCTGATCGAGTTTTTCTCAAAGTCCGAACCAAAAGAGAAGGAATTTGAGAAAATTTTGTCTAGTCTTTTAAAGACAAGTCCCATTTTCACATATTCTATTTTTCAAAAATATGTCAAGGCTTTTTGTGAAAATAAAATCAAAGAACTACTCCCATTTGATCTCTCAAAATTACAGGATATTTCAGATGAATCTTTGATAATTCAAAAAGAGATTCTTTCTGCTTTTGCTAACCTGTCAAAACAGGAAAAAGATGAAGCCATCATATTTTTAGATAGAATTACCTAGATTTGTTCCTAGGAATAGATCGCCAAACATTAAAATCAGTTGCCTAAGGAGATTGATCGAAATGGGCGGTTCTAAGAATGTCTATGCCTCAGTAAAAGCATACAGTAAACGAGGTAAATTACTTACAAGAGCAGATTTTCAAACACTTGCTGAATCCAGAGATTTAGAAGAATTGATGACTAGAATCAAAAATACAGTATATGGAGAAGCAGTAGCAGATGTCCAAAAACCATATTCATCACAAACAATAGAATCAGCCCTCAGAAGTAAATTAGCAGATATTCATTATTCCATAGCAAAAACATCTGGAAATTCAGGAGTTCTTGATGCATATTATATGAAATTCATTATTTCAAATCTAAAATTAATTTTAAAAGGCAAAATCTTAGGTAAACCTCAAGAAGAGATTGAATCTCATGTTAATCTTCATGCAGAAGAATTAATCAAACAAAGAGATGTTATAGTTAAAGCATTAGTTGCCAAAGACTTTGAAGAAGCAGTTGCAAGTTTGAATTCAGTGGAATTTGCAGATGAAATTGCAAAGGCTGCTGCATTATACAATGAAAAGAAAAACCTCCAAATCTTTGATACTTATTTTGATAAAATATTATTCCAACACCTTGCAGGTGCAATGAAGAATTATGCTGACAAAGAAGCAACAAAAATTGTTTCCATGGATATTGACTTTTACAATATCTTGAGTGTGATTAGAGGAAAATTCTGGGGACTGCAAGAAGAACAAATTCAAGATTTGATAATCAGTACCAGTCCACCAGCCAAAGAATTGCTAGGAAGAATGATGGCAGCAGCTACAGTAAGAGATGCATTCAATGAATTGTCAAGTACAAAATACAAGGACTTGGTTCCTCAAGTTGAAAACGAATTAGATGCTATAGCAGAATTTGAGAGAGCATTTGAATTGTCAATTTACACTTCATCTCTGAGATCATTCACAAAGATGTTCAGTTTTGCTACGATTGTAGGAATTACAAAATTAACCTCATTTGAAATTAGAAATCTTGCAGCTATTGCTTTTGCAGTGGAACAAAAGATTCCAACTGAGACAACAATGTCAAAGTTAATCCTAGAAGAAGAATAGGATTTTAGCAATGTTTAATTTTCCAAAGAAAAAAACCGAAATCTCTACAGAAGTATTAATCAAGTTAATCTGGGTTAGTTCATTTTTAGCCATGATTTTTGCCCTTCCTCCATTGGCAGTATTCTTGGGAATCTATTTTCTAACAGGAGAACTCATTATTGGGGCAGTTATTGGTTTTGGACTTCATTTTGTTATTCTAGCCTTTTCAGGAAGGATTTCAAAGGTAATTACGAAACTTGTGAGCTAAGTATAAGAAGTCAAACTGGAAGATGATGTATTATGATGGGCGATAGAGATTTTCGAGGCATTGTTGAAAATGCATTAAGCTCTATTGGAAAAGAATTAGAAATTGACATAGATTCAGCAAATACTCAGACTATACATCTGCATGAGGTAGTCCAATGCCTAAGAAGGTCATATTATGATAGAATTGATCCTAAAGAGGTTCAAAGAAGAGGATTCAATGAGCTTCTTTCAGGATTACTTAGAAAATTACAATATGGAAGCGATCCAAAAGAATTCGATATTGAAGATATCAAATTGAAAGGCCAAGTTGACATGCTTGTTGATGATTCAATATTTCTATTCAGAGGGGCAACAAATGAGTTAGAGAATCCTCTTGCAAATGATGTTCTATATCTCAATGCTTGTATGTGGATTTATGATAAACCAGATGGAATTATCGTTTACATCACAGGTGACAGAAAAGAGACAACATTTTCAATCTCACGAAACAAAAAAATGTTTGAGGAAGTAGTAAGACGAGTTAGAGTTCTAAATGATCTTCTAAAAGAGAAAAAGACTCCTATCCTAGAGCCATCAACTGAATGTGCAGACTGTCAATACTATGAAAGATGTTTTATGAAAAAGAAGAATACTAAACAATTAGATCTATCAGAAATGCTAGGATTTGGCGACAAGAAAGATTAGTGAAAAATTAGAAAAATATTGTAAAGGAAAAATTCCTTTGTTTAATCTAGTGGTTCTGGATGTCCTTTACCACGAAGAGCGAAACACACTACTGCGAGTGCAATTGCGACTCCTGCTGCTGCGCCAAATGCGGCCATACCTGCTTCTGCCATTTGATAAAAAACAATGAAACGGGCTTTTATAACTTTGCCAATATTTTTCCTCTAAAAACATATTATCATAATTTTAAGATTTTATGATACTATAATGATTATTTTGTAAATTCAAAATTAATCTCATTTTCTTGACCACTAGTCATTGAGCTGAGATTGAAAAATACAGTACCAGAAACTCTCCATGAAGGAGTATCGTCTTCAAATGATTTCCATAGCTCAACAGTATTTCCAGAATTTTTTATTGTCTTCGAATCCCTAAGAACAATTGAATTTTCTCCCAGTAACGTGTAGTAGTTTGAACCAAATTCAACCATACCTGTAGGTCTACTACCTATTTCACCACCAGTAATTTGTTCAGTATCAGAATATCCTGTTTCAAATAATTGGTAATCCATAGTTTGTACAATCATAGCACGTGGATTTGGATTTGAGAGTTTGAATGCTACTTCAATAGTAACAGATCGTTCAGATATTTTTGCAATTGAAATATCCTCTAATTCAATTTGAACAGGTTTTGCTTGGGGTACATTAGTTCCTGAATTATTAGCTTGATCAGTAATTTCAATAGTAGGTCCTGTTAATAGAATTCCACCTAAAATGACGGCAAGTGCAGCAACTGCAGCACCAACAAAAATTTTAGGATTCATGAATTTTGCATTTCCTCTTGATATCTTAAATGTTGAGATAGTTATTATACCATTCCAGGGTGAAGAAAAATATGCAATATTTTCAAGCAGTTCAACAAGGGAAACAGAGAGCCAGTAAATCACAAATGAAAATGTTTGATGTAGCTGGATTTGGAATGCTAACTTTGACTACAAAAAAAATTGATGGAAAATTTTTTCCTGTGGGAGAAGAAGAATTTACAGCTGTGATTGAATCCCCAGATGGACATGTAGCAGTTATTGTAGATAAAGATGGTTTTACAAAGGCTCAATCCAAGGCTGTAGAAAAAGAAGAGGCTCTATCAATTTACAAAAAACTTAGAGATATAGAGATTTTAGAATATCCTGAAAAACAAATTCAAATCTGGTCTGAAACAAGACCAACAATTCAAAACGAAATTTAGAATAATTATTTTGAAGGAAGAATAATTTCGGTGCCTACGTTACCACCTTTGATGGCTTTTTCAATAATTTTTGGGTTCGCCTTTAGAATTCTTGTTTTAATTTTTGAACGCTCAATAATTTTGAGAGCTACAATATCCATCAAATCATAACCACCTGCAACAGAATCTTCATGTACCAACATATTTTTCAAATTTTTCATCTCAATTCGTTTGAATTTTTTTGCTTTTTTGAATTTATTAGGATCCATATCATAAACACCATCAACATCTGTAGCATTAAGAAATTGCTCAGCTTTTACTTTTTCTGCAATTAATGCTGCAGTTCCGTTAGTACTTTGACCTGGATGAAGGCCACCAGCAACTACGATTAATCCATCATCAACTGCATGTTTAACTTCCTGCAAAGTAGTTGGTGGATGAGAATATGCCTTATTTTTCAGAGCATATATCAACAGTTTTGCATTGAGTCTTGAAATTTCAATTCCAAGTTCATCTAAGGTGGATTCATCAGCTCCTGAAGTTCTTGCATGAGAAATATAATGTCGTGCTATGGTTCCACCTCCAGCAATTACAATTGGTTGACAAAATTTGCTAATTTTTACTAGAAATGCAGCATAGTCTTTTAGAACTTTGACATTATCCATGCCAAAAACACGTCCAGATAATTTGATTACAATTCGTTTTTTCATTTTAAATCACCAATGATTGATTTTGCGGCAATTTCAACTTTTTTTCTGTTCTTTTGATGTGTGTATATTCTGAGTATGTTCATGAACCCAGAAATAGCCGAAACCACAGGAATTTGGGAAATTGGCATCTCTTTGGCTGAGGATTTTCCACCTTCGTTCGAAATCAAAACTATTGATTTAGATTCATTTTTTGAGGGTGCTAGTGGGATTGATGGAGTAACAGAACTATCAATGAATATTTCATTTTCGTCAACTTTTGATTTTTTGGATAATTCAACTCTAAGTTCATCAGTTCTAGTTTTTTTCAAATTAGTAGGACTGGTAAGAATTCTCTCAAATACGCATTTTAGTAATTTTCTATTTTGATAATCTTCAGCAAACTGTCTTGCACGTTTTAGTTTTGATGATTTTGATGTGATTAAAGTGGCTAGAACGTATTCATCAGTCAATTTAACAAATTCATCTAGATTGAAAGATGTAAAACCAAACTCATCATCAGATAATCTTAATGCTTCAATTAGCATCACTTCAGCAGCTCGTACAGTTTTATGAAAATATACTGCTTTGAACATTTGATATCTGGAATGCATCATAGATTCAAAGGAATACAATGCTGAACGTTCTAAGGCAAGTTTTTTCTTATGTACATCAAGTGATTGTGTTATTCTTTTGTGATCAACTTTTGCATGTTCAGCTCCTGTAAAATAACCATCTCTGAGCAAATAATCCATCATATCTGCACTCAAGGCCCCTGAAACAATTTCATTTAGATATTGGAATTTTGATTCTCCAAAAGCAATTTGTGTGATTAATTTTTTATCAAACCCAGTTTTTGATAAAATATCACCAATTTCAGATTTTAAAATTATTTTTTTACCATAATCTTCATGTGATATTTTTTTTTCTTGAATAACTTCTTCGAACAAATGGGAAAATGGTCCATGACCAATATCATGTAACAAACCGGCAATTCGTAAAACTTGAACATCATCTGAATCTAGATACCCTTTTTCATTTAATGAAAAGCCAGCTTGACTAGCAATATGCATAACTCCCAGGGAGTGCTCAAATCTACTATGTTGTGCAGAAGGATAAGTCAAATGAGCTCCTGAAAGTTGTTTTATCCTTCTTAGTCTTTGAAAAAGAGGACTGTCTATTATGGGAAGTTCATAATCATATACACGAATAAAATCATGAATTGGATCAATAATATCTAGATAATTTTTTTTCATAAGCCAAGTTTTTTTGAAAATGTCTTTAAAATTTCTTCATGAACTTCATCTTTAGGTTTTGAGGCATCAATAATTTTCCAACGTTTTTTCTTTGCTGTAGTTTTATAGATTTTGGATATTTTTCTTAAAAATTCTTCATTCTTTTCAAACTTGTCTCTATGGGTTTTTTGTCTACGAAATGATTCTTTTTGAGTTACATCAAGTAATATTACAAGATCAGCTTTTGGTAGACCATGATCTAGATTCTCTAGCCATTTTTGTTTCAGACCATTTGCTAATCCATAAATTAGATTGGAATGATAATACCTATTCATAATTAAAACAGAGTTTTTTTCTTCAGCTGCCAAAATTTCATTTAATTTTTCCCATCTATTTGCAGCTAAAAGACAATGAATTACCTGGGGAGGGAATTTACGTTTTCCATCCAAATATTTTCTGATTTCTTTACCAATTGGGGTTTCATAGTCGGGAAAATGGAATAATTTGGTCTTTATTTTTCGTTTTTTCAAGGCTTTCTCCAACATTGTAGATTGCGTAAACTTGCCTGCTTGGTCTCCACCTTCAATTACAATTATCATAAGTTATCAAAACAGAGAAATTAATTGATTAAAAATCTATCAAGATACTTACAAGTCTCTTATTAACACTCACTCACGCACGAACACTAGAACATAATGTCAGTTATTACAGAATCAAAAAAGCCAATCAACTTAACAGAAAATCTCTATCAACGAGAAAAATGGATAGTTAAACTAGAACAGATGGCAGAAAGAGAACTCTCAGCGGAGAACTATGCTCTTTTTGAAGAATACAATAATGAAATGATTAGACTATCTCATTCTAAAATAACTAGGCACAAAAATCTTACTCATTATGTAAAATTATCATTGATTTACAATGAAAACTGGAAAAATATTGGAGAGAAAGATGTTAAAAGAATAGTTGGAATCATTATGGAAAAACATAGTGATAACGGTCAAGAATCAAACTATACATTTGATCTTAAAAAAAGTCTAAGAGCTGTTGTTAGATTTGCACTTATAGGTACAAGAAGCATACCTGAAGCTGGGGAGTTAACAATACTAAGATGTGTAAAGGGAAAAACTCCAAAAGACAAACTTTCCAGAGAGGATCTACCAACCGAAGCTGAAGTTCAACAATTACTTGATGTTTGTGCGGATTCGCCAAGAGACAAAGCTATGATTGCAGTTCAAAATGAAGCTGGAACAAGAATTGGTGAATTATTAACATTGCAGATAAAACATGTCAGAGTAGATGAATATGGAGCAAATTTACTAGTTGATGGAAAAACAGGAGCAAGAAAAATTAGGATTGTGTTATCAGTACCATATTTGACAAAATGGATTAATGTACATCCAATGAAAGATGACCCTGAAGCTCCTTTATTCATTTTTATCAGTAAAGCTAATTCATTTGGTAAACCAGTAACATATGCAGGATTTAACAACATTCTAAGAAAAAGAGTGAAACAGGCTGGATTAACAAAGAGAATCCATTCTCACTTGTTTAGACATAAAGAGATCACAGAAATGGCAAGTAAGTTAACAGAGGCAGAAAGTAGAATGAGACATGGTTGGGGACGTTCATCTCCAATGCCAGCAAGGTATACTCATCTAAATCAAGAGGATCTAGATAACAAAATTTTGCAAATAAAGGGAGTAAAAAAAGAAGTGATGGATGAAGAAGTAGAATTAAGAAAATGTGTTTATTGCAATGTAAAACATGCAATGGATACCAAATACTGTGAGATATGCTCTAGACCTTTAGATGTAATGGAATCAATGAAAATGGAGAAAGAGCAGATAGAAAGAACAAAATCTCTAGTATTGGAAATGTTACGACAAGAGCATTCTAACAAATCAAAGGCATTTGTGAATAAAAAACTGGAAGAAGAGAATCAAGCAAAACAAAAAGAGATTGAAGACCTTAAGAAACTGTTGTTAAAAGTGGGTACATAGAGAAATCTAAAAAGGATAAACATCACTATTTCGTTTCAAAGTTTCTGGAATTTCAATTTCTATTTTATTTTTTTTAAGAATATTTTTAATTTCGTGTGTAACTTCTGGAATAAATGCCACATTCTGTGTATATTGTATTTTATTAATTTCCTCTATGGTTTTTCTTTGTCTTTCTTTAACCTTATCTTCATCATCTTTTTCTTTTTTTATCACATCTTCACGAAATCCTTGTGGCAAAAATTTTATATTATTTTGATTAGGCATGACATAAGCATTATAATCTAATATTTCATTTGTGGATTCTGCAAGATGAACACCTCCAATATAGTTTGACCATTGTTCAATTAATTTATCTGAATCAAGTGCTTCATCAGAATCTTTCAAATTTTTATTTGGTTTTAAAAATTCATTAGCAGTTGCAATTATACCATTTATTCTTAACACATCTATAATTCCTTTATGAGTGAAATACTCTGAAAAAATATTTATTATTTCTGTAACCATTTTTTCATTTCTCTCTCTTGATACGGGAGCATTTCTCAAATTCTTTTTCTTCTCTCTCTTTTCTACATCATTAAATTCTTTAATTATGTTGGAATCTATCCTTACTCCAAACTTATCTGCATGAGAAAATTCATCATCAATTAATTTAGAATAATAATTTTGAAATGTTGTTTTATTTTTTAATTGGATTCCATAAATATGGTGCCATAAAAGAAAAGAATGTATTTGTAATTCATAATATTTTTTTATAATTTTATTGATTTTTTTATCTGGAATATGATCATCTACTGCTTTAAGGAATTTTTTATAACTATGAATCTTTTTTAATGAAATTCCTGAAGCTAATGCACCGAATAATCCTTTGAAAGTTAAATGAAATGTGATTTCATCTTTACCATATCTTTTCTTATGTTCTTTTTTTGGAATGACATACTCATTTTGAATCAAACCAATTTTTTTATTTGTGCCAATTAATTTCCTTTTGATAGTTTTTCTATTATGAATCCTATCTGAATTAGTAAAATCGCCAGTAATCTGAGTTTGATTGATACCTTTTTCATCATCTTTTTGTTGGGCTAAAATTTGGAGTATTTTTTGATCTTCCTTATCTAATTCAAAAACCGATTTTGCTAGAAAATTTAAATTATATGTTACTTTTTTTGACATAATATGAAATCTCTCCCTAGAAATCCTAATTATATGTTACAATCAATCTAAATTTAATTTTATTAAAATCTCTTTGTGAACCGCCGAGATACACCAAAAATGAAATCATCAGCACGTGATGAAGAAATTAACCAATGTTGTTCTAATACTCCTATCTATGAGATTATCTATTCTTTAGGCAAAAAATGGCTAGTCTGTTTCAAATGTTTTGAACTTGACTATTTCAATTCAGACATAAAAGAAAAAGTGAGGATCTCAATATGAGATCTTGTGATAACTTTACTTGTACTCGTCTTGAGAAAGTCTCTTTTGGATTTGGCGGAAAAATATACACTGATGGCGTTAAATTCTGTAAAACATGTCATCGTTACTTGAAAATTGATGGATATAGATGTCCGTGTTGCAGATCCAGTGTAAGATCAAAGTCACACACTAAGAGATGGAGAAATCAAAACAGAGGTCTTGCAATATGAAAGATTTTTCAAATAAAGTAAATCAAAATTATACTCCTCAAGACTTTACGATAACTACGATTGAAGAACATGATATCAAATTAAAATTTGCAATATGGGAACAAATGGAATTTCTTAGTGAATACATAAGAATTGATAATCCAGAAAAAGTGATTAATACAATTAGAACTGCTGTGGAACAATATTTTACAGAATATTCTCCAATGAGTGAATTTTTTGAGGAAGATTTTGAGGATTGATTATAAAAATGAATAAGCCTAATTCAAAGAAAAATACAGATCAAATTGAGGAAAGAGTTCAATGTATAGAGTGCTCTAAAATATTCCTAAAAAATAGTACAGCAGATAAACTACATTCAAAGCAATGTGCTTCAACAGAGCTGGTACCAGTCAATAATGGAATAGACATGCTAGAAGAACTTGTAAAATTCTATAAGAAAGAGATCAAAGAGGAGGATAGTAACATACGCAAACTAATTCTTTATGGATTATCAGCATTTACTGCAAACCCAATCAATAACAGAATATTTGCACCCAGTGGGGAAGGAAAGACCTACTTGGTGGAAAAGGTTAGTGCAACTTTTCCAGAGGAATCATTGATAAAACTAAGTTCTGCATCAGCACAATCATTCAAGTATGCTCACGGAAAAGAGGTAATTGAAGAGGAAAACGGTGAATTTACGCCTATTGAAGAGAAGACAGCCCCGCTTGAAGAGGCACTTGAAAATGCTAAGGGTAAGGGGAAAAAAGTCATTGAAAAGCAGATAACACAACTACACAAAGAGGCTTGGTATCTAATTGACTTTCGTAACAAGTGGTTGATCTTTTTGGATTCACAAAACATGGCATTATGGGAATCATTAAAGACACTACTATCTCATGATTCAGAAAAACAAAGACATCAAGTAACAAACAAGATCAATGGACGAAACACACAGGAAAGAATGATATTTTTGGGCTACCCGACAATAACCTATTGTTCTGCCAAAGATGAGTCAAATTACAGTATTGCTCCAGAAATGGAAACAAGGTTTCATACAACATACCTAAAAAGTAACCCAAAAAAATATGAAAAAAGTATCGAACTAATATCTCAAAGACATGGACTGCCAAATGAAATATTTGAAGATGAAATTGTATCAAAGCAAGATTTAGAGTATGCAAAAGAACTTACACAAATCCTAATTGAAAATGTTAAAAGATTTGGTTCAAGTAAAAATCCAATTCTAAACCCATATGCAGACAAACTTGCAACACTATTCCCACATGATTCAGGCTCTAGATCAAGGCAATACAGTAGACTTGTACAGATGATTACAGTGATCACATTATGTTATACAAACAAAAGATGTAAAGTTGTAATTGGAAACAATACATATCCAATAGTGGAGTTACAGGATATAGAAAAAGCAGTTTCATTAATGAAGGAAAATTCCACACTGCCTTCTCACAAGATACAATTCTTCAATGATGTATTCAAGCCAGTTTTTGAAAAGATTGCTACTGAAATAACATTGGTAAATCAAAAGGTCAAAGCTGTAACTGCAAATGATATGGTTGAAGGGATAAAAAAACAGTTCAAAGAACAGGATGGTTTGGATAGAAAAAAACTCACTGAAAACTATCTTGAAACTTGGGTAGATTATGGATTACTAGAACAATCACAAGATCCTAGAAATAAGTCTAGAAACATCTACTGGATTGCAAAACAATACGAGAACGAAAAGGTTGGTCTTGAAACGACACTAATCGACACTTCGTTACTTGATGAGTCATGCCTAGAATCATTCGTAAACAAATACCTCAAGCAACGATTTGAGTCAGAAAAACTAAGAGTAATTGATGATAAAGATCAAGACATCTCATTAGAGAGGTTAATTCAAAACATTTCCTTAGATAAAGACACTCAAAACGCCACTCATACACCTCAAAATAGGCATGAAAATACTAGTGGCGAGACAACGATTAGTGACGATTCGGAGACAGGTATTGACTAGAAAAGACATGGTCATACTTGCTTTGGAATTGTTATTTGAGCACTTTGAGCAACCATACTTTCCAAGAACAATATCTACAAAGAAACTAGGTAATGCTCAAGTTGAGATAAACTCTATTGATGAAATTATATTATATTTTGAAGAATCAAAGTGGCTTGATTGCAGAATATCATTATTTGGGCAGAATGAAATTAAGCAGATAAAACCTAATGCCATATTTATTGATCTTGATGACAAGGACGCACTTGAAATTGTAAAGATTAGAATACATGAATTGATTGGAGGCATTCCACTTGTCATTTTTACAGGATTAGGTTATGCAATAATTCAACCAATCCAAATGAAGTCCATGATTGGAAGAAAAATTTCCAGTCTGACTGATTATGAAGTATCACAAAAATTCCTAAAGTTTGCAAAAGATTATCTTACAAATGGTAAGGCAGATTCCAAAAATAATCCAAGTCTAAAGAGTTGTTTGATCAGAGTACCACATACAATTAATTCAAAGAATGGAGTCACAGTAGAATTTAAAGAGGCTTGGGATGGACAAAGAGTATCAATAAAAAACATTCCATTTAAAAAACACATTAAACACATTACACAACAAGTTCACAACAATAGCCATGCCAGAGTGATCAATCCAAAAAAATTCCAATGGGTTGATCAATTACTAAAAACAAAAATAGATGATCATAGGAACTTTCTTCTCTTTGATGTGTGTAGATACTTGGTAAACATTAAGGGACTATCCATTGAACAATCAACTAATATCATTAACAGATGGCTTGATTCTTCAAAGTATCCAAAGTCAAAAATCCAATACGAAGTAAAAATAGCAGTAAAAGACGGGAAATTCCCACGGAAATTAGAGACCATTCAAAATACAGATTCTGATATCTTTGAATACTTGATGTTTCTTGGGATTACAACATTTGACAACACACAGATTTTAACAAAAAGAAATCATACCACTGAAAAAAATGCTAAAAAAGCATTGTTACCTATCAATATCAGGCGTGAGAAATGAAAGGTAAAGAAAAACGGAACTTACAAGTACAAAATTTAGTCTTGAGCGGATACACACAAGAAAGAATAGCAGACAAACTAAACATCTCAATTAGTACGGTTGCAAGAACAATAAAAAAACAACGTAATAGTAGCAAGCAATGGTTGGAAAACCTTGCAAAAAATGATTACGTGAATATATATCGTGAAGCGTTAGCAGGTTTTCAACAGGATCTTATGCACCTGAATGATTTGTTAGAAGATCCCAATATTCAAGACAATATCAAAATGCAGTTACAAATTAGAAAAGCAATAACTGAAACTCGTTCAAAAAGATTAGAACATCTACTTAGAGGTCCAGTAATTTGGTCAATGAATGCTTTAATTCAAAAATGCAATCCATCCCCAATAGAGCAACCCACAATGAACAGTTTGGGTGGGATATCGGGTGTGTAAAATGGGAATTATGCAAATGTATGGGTGCATGAATTGTGGAAACATATTCCACATAGGTTCAGCTAAAAATAGAAATCACTGTCCTTTATGCCGTCATAGTTTGTACAACGCTAAAAAACTTGAATGGTCTGAGATTTGAGAAATGACTAACAAAAGAAAATGCCCAAACTGTCAAAGCACTAACCATGCAAAAATTCTTTGGGGCTTCCTGCTGATATGAGTGAAATTGAAGAAGAATTAGAGAGAAAACAAATTGTTTTGGGTGGCTGTTGTGTATCGTGGGATGATCCAAAATGGGCATGTAATGATTGTGGAACTAGATGGAATTAGAAATATTCATGTTAAGATATTACAATATACCAAGTTCCAATAGCAATTACTGCATAGACAATAATTCCAAGCACTCCAAATCTTTGAAAAATTTTGATAATCGCAATGATGGGAAGTAAAGTTAGTATCAATAAAACAACTGGAATTACCCATGCAGTTTGCTCTATCACTAGTGGCTCTAATGCAGGCAAAATCATCTTTAAGATTCCAGCGGGAGTGATATCAATATTGAATCTCATCAATATTCCCAGAGATAGTCCTTGAATCACTGCTGTTGGAATTAATCCTGCTGATTTAGCCACAAAATTGATGTAATTTCATTCCTAATGAATGAGATACTAGTATCGACACTTTATTTAAGATTTTTTCGAAGAGTTTCACCTATAATTGCAGAGAAACTAACGTTTTTGGATTCTTTTAGGATCTTTTTTGATTGAATCATTCTCAATTTTTTTGCAATGTCGTCATCTAACATAATGGTTATTCTTTGCTTCACATTTTCTTAACTGCTTACATATTGATAAAATGTTTGATAGTTTACCACTTTTGGAATCATGATTTAAGTATTGTTACAATCTGAAATTGCCTTTCTATTTATTTTATTTTGGCAAAGAGATTTTGAGGGTTGTTCCTCCAATGGAATTGCTTTCTGCCCAAATTGTTCCCCCATGTTTATCAATTATTTGAAAACATAATTGTAATTCAATCCCCAAACCAACCGTTTCTCTTGTACTTGAAAGATCTATTTGATATAACTCTGAAAAAATATTTGTTAGTTGTGCTTCTGATAAAACAATTCCATTATCAGAAATTGAAATAACAGTTTTTTCTTTTTTTTCTGAAATCTCTATTTTTATTTCTCCATTTTTATTATTGATGACCTTTATGCTATTGTTAATTAATTGCTGAAATACTTGTTTAATTCGTTTTGAATCACAATTAACAAAAAAAGACTTTTTGGGTAATTGAGTGTGGATGTTTTTTTGTTTGATTTTTTTGTCTAAATCTGAAATTACTCTTTGAATAATCTCTGAAACATCTGAATTTGTTTTTTTCATTACTATTTCATTTACTTTTATTTTTTGATAATCTATGATGTTTGAAATTAATGACATGAGGGATTCAGTGTTATTTTTTATTATCTCCAAACGTGACTTTTGTTTATCATTCAAGATTCCAAAATGTTCTTCTAATAATATATCCAGATAACCTAAAATTGGTACTAGCGGTGTTCTTAATTCGTGACTTAGTATTGCAAAGAGCTCTTCGGCTGAATATTGTTTTTTATCTATTAAGAATTCGTTGATTTGTTTAAGAAACAAATTCTCTTGGTTGATTTCTGCGGTTTCTTCCCTATTTTTTTGAGATAATTTGTCTGTTAATTCTTTGTTTACTTCTCTTAGTAAAACCTTTTCTTGATGTAATTCATTCTGAGCAAAACTATCTGGATCCATTTTTTTAGATGACATGATGAATTTTAAATCTAATGTTGAATTTTAACAAATACCAAAATATTGTCATCAAAACTTATCTTAATGTCCTTAATTATTGCATGATACGCATAAGTTCTTTTTCCATCTGATGATATAAAATATCCTGCAGTCTTTACTAGTCCATCTTGAATCATTTCATTACATTTTCTGTAAACACTTGTGGAAGGCATTTTGAGTTGTTTAATGATCTCTTGTATTGTTAATGTTTTTTTCATTAATGCTGTAAAAATTTTTTTTTTTGTAGTATCTGAAATAATTTTTAAAATCATATTGGATGTTTTTTCATTTTCTATTTTAAACCATCCCGAACCTATTGCTGTAAAATTTGTTAAACTCAATACGTGGTTATCTAAAATCTGTGTGATTTCTTTCATGAAGATAAATTCTTGTTTGAATTCTGATGAGGGGTTGATTTTTAATTGCACACTTATCTGATTATGTTTAATACTAATATTATTTTGTTCTGTTATTACTTTATGTGAAATATCATGTCCCATAATTATGATGTATAATGTCAATAAAGCATAATTGTTCGCTTTAGGCATACAATTTAGGCACAAAACATACAATTTTTTGCTAATTCAGTATTTTTATGTAATAGTTTAGATTATTTCAAAATTATTACTATTGGATTTTCTTTTTTTATATTCCAAGATTGCCGCATATATCTCATTTAGCATTTCTTCTTGTATTGGCACACTAAGACCAAAGTCATGTATTTCTTGTGAGATTTGCAGTTTATTCAAGGAGTATTTCCTCAATATCTTCTTCTAAAAATGTAATTCCATCATACCAATTCATAAAAAAACCCGAAAAATTCATTATTTAATGATTTTTGATAGAACGATCATCAGATGGATCATTGAAGATTTGTTATTTGTGAAAAAATTATCAAATATCATCATAGACGAGTTTTCACAAGTGTCTATTATGACCAAATAAATTATTTTAAGTACTATTCAAAGAAACAATAATCTTGTAATCATTCCAATGATTTCAAATCTTATTTAAACTTTAGATTAGATTAAATACTAAATACCAATTCTGGGTATTGATAGTTAATATTTTAAGCATATTCCAAATCTGAAAATTATGAACATTCTAATAATAGATGATAATGTAAACATTACAAAATTATTTAAACAATATCTAGAACTCAAGAATCATAAATGTCATATAGAAAATAATGGAAAAAATGTGTTGTCTTTGCTTAACAAACATTCTTTTGATAAAATTATTTTAGATTTGGCAATGCCTGATTTTAGTGGCATAGATGTTCTCGATAACATAAAATCCAAAAATTTGCTTGAAAAAATTATTGTGATCACTGCGTCCAATATTACTCTTAAAGATGAAGGGAATCTTTTGGATAGAGGCATTCATTCTATCTTGAGAAAACCTGTTTCCATCGAAGTCATACACCAAAATTTGGTAGATTAACTATTTTGCCTTATTTTGATTCTAATAAAACACATGAATCAAATCAAGAAATAAACCTGCTTGCTGGAATAAATTCTATTTTAAATAAAAAATCAAACGAATTGCAACAAGAAAAGGATTTTCTAAAAAAATCAGTTTATGAAAAAATTTTTCAAATTAATGAAATCAAACAGGAACAAATCCTACAGGAACAAATCATTTCTAAAAAAAATTCTAAGAATTACTTGAAAATATACATTGCTCTATCAATAATTTTATTTATTTCTCTTTCGGGTTTTTTTGTTCTGACCTCTACGAATACAGAATCAACCAATTTGCAAAGTAATTATGTTGTTGAAAATCTCAAAGGGGATAAAATTGCCACTTGGAAGGTATGGAATTTGGGTGATCATACACTTAATGTGAATATAATTAATCATGCAAATTTGTCTGATGAAAAACTATTGGTTATAAAAAATGCCATTCTTTCTGAAAAATCTCAAAAAATTGAAAAAAGTTTAATTCATTCTGGACCTGCAAAAACATTTTCTACTTACTATGAGGGATGGGCAGGAGTAGTCAATTACATATATTCTAGAAATCCATCCACATTGTACAATATTCCCACAAATTTCAATGTTTTTCAATCTAATGATGAAAAAGGAGATATCATTATTACACTAAAGAATTTTCAAAATACTGACAACAATACTGGTTTTACTAGAACTATTGTTGAGGAAAATCAGATTCTTAAATCGTATATTACCATTTATGATGCAAACAGTTTGTCTAATGCAGGTTTAGAGATTATCACTAGACATGAATTTGGACATGCTTTGGGACTGATTCATTCTACAGATCCTATTGATTTGATGCATCCAATAATCTCTTATGATTTACCATTGATATCTCCATGTAATGTTCAATCCCTGGAATTGCTCTATGAAGGAAATACAGATACGGAAATCACATGTGAAATATAATGAAAAATCTCTTAATTGGTGTATTTGATGAGTGAATCATCTCAGACACATGTATTGGAATTGCATGAAGAAAAACAAGATATTCTCCCGTTTGTAATTTTTGTGGTTATATTACTTGCTACAATTATAGGCTGGTATGGTTATAATAATTATATTTTAGATTCTGCTGAAGAAAAATTCAATAAAGAAGTGGATTTGACTGTAGAGAAAATTGAACAACGACTTTCTCATTATGCTCAGATTTTGTATTCTAGTAAGGGATTGTTTGCAGCCTCAAACGAGGTTGAACGCGATGAATGGCATACATTTATTGAAACACAGAAGATAAACGCAAGATTTCCAGGAATACAGGGAGTTGGTTTTCAAAAACATGTTACCGATAAAGATACTTTTTTCAAAGACATTGAGGAATTGCAATCCCTCGGTCTTCTGAATAGAGATCCTCCAATAGCAGATCAAAATGGTAATTATCAATACATATATTTTCTTGAACCTGTAAATGAACGAAATAAGAATGCATTTGGTTACAATATGTTTTCTGACAATATACGTCGTGAAGCATTGGAGCGGTCTAACAATTATGATATCCCCGCACTTAGTGGCAAAGTGACTCTAGTACAAGAGATAACTGACAAGAAACAGTATGGATTTTTATTATATATGCCCATCTATGCAAACAATGCTCCTCACAGCACTTTAGTTGAGCGTAATGCAAATCTTATCGGTCATGTCTACCAACCGTTTCGTATTGGTGATTTTATGGATGGTATCATAACTGAGAAAATAACTGATATAGATTTCGGCATATTTGATCAATCTGAATCTGATGAAAACCTAATGTATAACTACAATCAGATACATGGTTTACACAAAGACAAGTTATTATTCACTAAAAACATCATATCTGAAAATTATGGGAGAGAATGGGTCATACAGTTTAATGGTTATGACACACTTATACCGTTTAATGAATATTTACAATCATATGTGATTTTAATCATCGGTTTGATAACAAGTGTTTTTGTTGCTTATCGTGTAAAAACAATTAGAAAAGAAAAACACAAACAACAAGAACAAGATTTGTCTATTAAAATTAAAGAGGTTAAACAGTCATCAAAAATTGAACAATTAAAAAAAATCAGTGTTCTGAAATCAGAATTCATTTCAATGGTTTCACATGAATTAAAGACCCCCCTTGTCATGATTATTGGCTATTCTGAAATGCTCCTTAATTTGCAATCAAAAAATATGTCTGCAGAACAAAAAGAGAATATCAAAGAAATTCATACAAATGCATTTGATTTGAGTCATATTATTAATGATTTACTGGACACGCAAAAATTAGAACTGAGGGAAATATCACTATCAAAGACCACGTTGAATGTAAATGAATTAGTTGAGAAGGTGTTATCTAGATTCATAATTGTTACTAGGAAAAAAATCACATTTTTATCACAGATTGATGAACAAATCACTCTTAATTGTGACGAATCAAGAATTAAACAGGTTCTAAACAATCTGATTAAAAATGCAATCGAAGCAATAAAGCATGAAAACGGTAAGATCAAGGTAATTGTAAAAAAAGATCTTGGTAATGTAATTTTTGCAGTATCTGATAATGGAAGTGGTATGTCTGAAGAGACTCTAAAAAATACATTTCAAAAATTCTATCAAAAGAACATGTCTTTGACTAGAAAAAGCCACGGTAGCGGACTTGGATTGTATATATCAAGAGAATTAGTTTCATTACATAACGGGAAAATCTGGATTGACAGCACTGTCGATAAAGGAACAACTATTTTCTTTTCGATACCATTGTGAAAGAATCTCCACCTATTTGATAAGGTATATTTTAAAATCTCACCTTAGATCTTGTACAAATATCGGTGTAACTAATTCATCATACGAATTAGAACTAACATCTTGGACTAGTTCAGAATTTTGGAAAAATTCCACATACATGACAAATAATTCATAAAGTGAATTTTCGGATTCTTTATTAAACAAATATCTTTGTTGTTCTAGATTTGGTCTCTCGGCGTCATTTATTGCATTTTTCATGTCTTCCAAAGACAGTCCTCCCACGTTAGCCATTATTTCTATTGATTTTTGAGGGTTTTCAGTTATGAAATTGCGTGCTTCATCTAATGCAAGTACCATAGACTGGATGTCATCATACCTTGTATTCACTACATCAGTATGAAAAACTAGTACGTCTGTAATTACTCCAGGCAGATCACCAGCTTTTGCTACTTCATAATATCCTTGATTCAATGCTTCAGATTTGGTTGGCTCCCAAGTATGCCCAGCATAAATGAGATCTGAATTAATGTAATCTAGTATTTCTGTTTCATCCACATTAACAAAATCAACATCCTTTTCTAAACCATATTGGACAAGTATTTCGTATACGAATATGTGAGAAAATGAATTGAGTTCAATCACTCCGATCTTTTTTCCCTTCAAATCCTCAACATTCTGGGATTTTGAAATCACCACATCACCTAAAGTAGATTGATCAGTAACATAAACAATTTGAATATTTTTGCCAGTCAAATGTTGTAAAACAGCATCTGAATACACTTCAAATGCCCCATCAACTTCTCTATTCAAAAACAAGTCAACAGTTGTAGCATATTTTGGTTGAAGCACAAGGTCAACGTTTACGTTATGTTTTTTAAAAAAGCCCATCTCTTGTGCTATGAATGCATAATCAGTTCCAGGGAATGGATTTATAGATAATCGCAATGGGTCGTTTTCCACAGGTAATGTCTTCACGTCAAACTCAGAAAAACCTACAGCAACAGCAACAGCAACAGCAACAGCAACAGCAACAGCAGTAACCATTTGAGCCTTCAATCGATGTAAATATCAAATTACAAGTTTATAAAAGTTCAGTCCCAAAGTATTAGAAAAATCAAAAAAATCATCTATTTCAATCTCCACATATGATAAACATGGATTGAATTGTGACGTTTTAGGTAGTAAAATATTGGTTAAGAGCTCAACAAGTTTTGGAACCCAATTTTATTTTACGATTCCAAAATGAAGAAATAGTGATAAATATTATTTCTGATTCTAATAAGGAAAGTGAACAAGAAAGGATTCTTTTAAAAGTTCTGTGCAGTGAATTTGTTAAAGCATTAGAGAATGTCAAATCTGAAAAAAACAGAATGGAGTTTGAAAGAGATAACGCCACAACCATACAACGTAATATGATGCAATTTCTGGATTATTCTACAGCACTCTTAAAAGAATTAGAAGAGGTAACTCCTAGCAAATCCATAGAAAAGAAAGAATACAGCCAAGAAAGATATTTTCTTTTAGAGATTATTCTTATACTCAATAGGCAAATAACACATTTAGAATCTGTTAATCAAGAATTAGAAAAAAATTTAAAATTCAGTTAATTTGAAAAAATTTACTTAAATGTTTATTACTATTTTTTAAACCAAATTATGCCTACTTGGAATTGTCACACATGTGATATGCCAATGACGTTGGCAGATAATATTCCAAATCTGATATGTCCAAATTGGGATAAGATAGGATTCCAACTCAAGATTAGAATTATTCCCAAAATAGTCACTCATTTAAAGAAAAAGTCAATATTTCCTATGTTAAATTATAGTTCAAAAATAAAATTAAAAAAACAAAAGCTAATCTGAGAATTTTGTGCTAAATTATGTTGAATAAACTAGACACAATACCTCAATGATTATTTTTTGAATTGAGTTCAAGCATGTTAAACAAACTTAGCTAAATCCTATCAAGGTTTATAACCAAAAATTGAGCATATAACACAAAATGGGTCTTGTTAAAGAAGTAATCAAAGAGATTGGAAACAAATCAAGAGAATTCTATGAATTTGTTTTGCCTCCAATGGATATGTATCTCAACGATGAAAATTTAAAAATTGTAATTGACATTCCCGGATTTACAAAAAAAGAAATTGAGTTGTCTTTATGTGGAGATATTCTTTCAATTAATGCTAAAAAAACAATTGACGAAAAAGAATCTAAAACATTAATTTCAAATCAAAGACCAAATGTAATTGATAAAAAAATTAGACTTCCAATTGAAGTTAAAGAAGGAGAAGAAAAAATAGAATCAGCAAAATATGAAGAGGGTGTTCTTACATTAATTATTCCTGTTTCTAAAAAAGGAAAAGATATTTCTATAGAATAATCTAATATTTTCTAAAAAATCCTGATGCCGCCATTATCAAACCAGAGCTTACCATTCCAATTAAGCCAAGTATCTCACTTGATTGATACAAAAATACAGATCCAATAAAAGTTGCAGATGCAAATATACTTCCACTGATCAAAATCATTGGTCTTCCTTTTTTCATATAAATTTGAACTTCATCCATGAGTTTTTTCATTTCAGGTCCCATTTGTAATGCCGAATCAATAGATTTTGAGAAATTATCAAAGGAGATCTTTAGTTCTTCAACATATGCTCTTGGGATAAGATTTTCTTCTTGAAGAATATTTTTTAAAACTTTAACAAATTTAAAATCAACATCATGTGTTTTGTAAATTCCTTCAATTATTGAAGCCATTCTCATATACAAAGCTAAATTTTTTGGTAATACAAATGGGAACTTACTCATTGTTTGATTTGCAAGTTCCATTAAACTTTGTACTTCCATTTCATCAGGTTTGTTTCCATGCATCGCACGAATAGAAAGCTCAATTCCTTTTTCTATAACCTCTCTATTGTATCCAGGAGTTAACATTGAAAGATCATTCATTGCATTAACTACTCTTGGAGGATTTCGTTCAACTAATGCAAGATAAAGTCTAATGAGTTTAAATCGAGTCTCATTGTTTATTCGTCCAACCATTCCATAGTCATACAAAATGAGTTTTCCATCATCTGTAACTGAAATATTGCCAGGGTGGGGATCAGCATGAAAAACTGAATGCTTGAGAAGCATTGTAAAGAAAACCTTGTGAACATCAACAACTAATTGCTCTCTGTCAATTCCTTTTTCATCTAATTCCTGAACATTTGTCACCTTAATTCCAGGTAAATACTCCATAGTGAGGACATTTTTGGATGATAAATCATCATAAACTGTTGGAACAACAACTTTGGATGAATTTTCCATATCTTTTTTGATTGTTTTAAGATTCTTTGATTCATTGGTATAATCCATCTCTTCATGAATTGTCTCAATAAATTGAGAAAGCATTGCTTTTGCAGAATATCGTAAATTTGGATCAACAAATCGTAATGCAAATGGAAGAACTTTTTTCAAAACTTTGAGATCTTCTGCAACAACTTTTTCAATTCCTGGACGTTTTACTTTAACAACTATTTGCTGACCAGAAACAGTACCACGGTAAACCTGACCTAATGAGGCACCAGAGATAGAATCTGGATTTATTTCATCAAATCTTTCATCAATTGGCCCAAGTTCTTTTTCAATAATTGGTTTAACTTGATCAAAAGGAGCTGAAGGGACACTATCTTGAAGTTTCGAAAGCTCTTCTAAATATGGTTGAGGTAAAATATCTGCTCTTGAAGAAAGCCATTGACCTAATTTGATATAGACAGGACCTAATGAAATAAAAGTATCAAGAACTTTTCTTGCATTTTTTCTAAACTGTTGAGAATCAATTTGATTTTTATCTTGATTTATCCATTTCTTTCTATCTTTTCGTAATGCAAGAATAGATGGTAGTAATTTGAAGAGTACTTGGATTGTTCTAACAGTGGACATTATTTTACTCCAAATATGTTTTGATTTTTTTGGTTGCTAAATATCCCATATATCCAGAAATTATTGAGGAAAATAAACCAGAAGTAACTGATAATTTTTTTGAATTTTTATTCAAAACTTTTTTTGCAATTTGTGAACCTCCAAAAATAGCACATGCAATTCCAATCAAAACTTCAGGTGCATCAATAACTAAATGTCCTATTGGATCTTTTCGTGGATCGATTTTGTCATTATGGACTAGAAATTTATCATGGTATTCTCTAATGTGTAAATTACCATAACGATATTGTTTCTCAGCACCATTTTTTTGTCCAAGGAATGTTTCTTCAGCTTCTTCAAGCATGAATTCTCGTAATTCCTTTGGGACTTCAATTTCATCCCCAGGCATATTCGCAAGATCTAGTAATTGCTTATAATCTTACGGTATAGAATACGAATAGTCTAAGACCAAAAACTGATTGTATTTTGGTGACGACTACACAAAATTATGTAAAATAGTATTTAGATCTCACTGATAATTTCTACGAGTATGTTTTATTCAATCAATGTTGAGTGTATTCAAATAGATAGGATGGAGGCTTTTACCAAAAAATGTCCTTACACCATCTATTGCATAAAAAATATCATGTTTACAAATTGTTTTTTGTAAAAAGTATAAAACTTGTTCCAAATGCTATTAACATTAACACTCCAGTTATGTATGCATAATTAAATCCAATATCCGGATGAGTTTCTTGATGATAGTAGTTTATCAAAAATGTTAAAACTAACAAAATTGCACCAAGATAAGTTAATTTTCGATGTATTTCCAACATTGATAATATTTAGAGTAACTATATGAATTTAGAAAATTATTATGTTTACAAAAGTGGTGTCGTAATAAAACCGACTATACCACCAGCTAGAAATAGAAATAAGCCCTTTGCCATACCCAATGTTACTTCTTTAAGATGTGATATAATTATGATCTAAATTTCCCATAAATGGAAATTAGATATGCCTATGGATCAGATTCCATTTGGGACAATTTTGTTATAACTTGTTCCAATTCTGCTTTATTATCCTCAATTACTCGTTTAATCACTTTGATCTCTTCATTAATTTGATCAAGATGAACATCATCAGAATTTTTGATTTGATTTTCTAAATCTTCCAAAACAACTTGATTATGCTGATTAATTTTTTCTAATTCATTTTTGTACTTCTCTAATTTATCATATTGACTAGAGATTTCAGGGACGTCTAGATATTCTGGAGTAGATAGATAGCCTAAAGAAATCACTATACTGCCAACTGCCAAGATTGCAATGAGAATGATAATTGTTAATCTCAATTTAATTATCCTTATTTCTCCATTTTAGATTTAAAATTATATCATCAACTGGTTTGAATTGCAGCCTTTTTACGCCTACGAATGATGTAAAATGCAGCTCCTAATACCAAGATGATTGGAATGATTATCATTGTTGGGTCAGTGCCATCCTCATCACCATTTGATGGTTCATTTACAGTAATTGTTTGATCATGAGTTAGAAAGATCTCATCACGAGTACTATCTTTGTATCGTACAGTTATGGTAATATCATGCTCACCGTATTTTGGTTCACCGTCAAATTCAATTGGAACATTAAATGGTACTGGGGCATCTATTTCAATTTCATCAATAAATTGAGTGGCAGATTTAATATTTGAATCACCTTTAGATTCAATAGAAACAAAACCAAACAAACCATCTTCATTTCCTTCGTTAATAATTTCCCCAATTACCATTTGTGTTCCAGATAATTCAATTACATCTACATTGAAAATCGTCAAATCAATTAATCCTTTAATGTAGAAGTCTACAATTTTTGAAACTTCATGCAAATCTCCATGTGCATTATAATACTCAATTGATAATGGAATTCTTAATGTGTCACCTTTGAGTGATTCAGGAACATATACAGTTGCAGTAAGATATCTTGCTGATTTTGCATCAATATTTCCAACATCCCAACTAGATTCTAGAATTACAACATTTTCAACATTAGTAGTTGATGAGGATGTAGATGCAAGTTCTGTAGATGTATTTGTGGCAACAATATCTACACCAGAAATTGGAGCAGTTCCATCATTAGCAATTTCAATTACAACATTATTGGACTTTAAGGATGTAAGAAAAGGTTCTTGTGCTTTTACATTAATGACACTGTCACCTGTGACCTTAAAATTAAAATCTGCAAATGCTGTTCTAACACCTGATTCTCTTAATCTTGAATAATCTACTTTTACAGTTCCTGGATATTGTTGAATTTGTGAATTTTCATTAATATTTACAAAAAACGTTAGATGGAAATTCTCTCCTGCCAATGAATTAGAATCACTATCAGCATGAATTACTGAGCCTGGACCATCAGATGGAGAAAAGTTAAACGGTAATGATAGTTGTCCTCGTATTCCAGTGATGTCTTGAGTACCGACATTTGCAAACACAACTGTAAATGGCACATTACGATCTCCTGCTTCAACTTCAATTTTGTCATTTAGAGTACCAAAATATGCATCTAAAAATTTAACATCACCAAAATCTCTTTCAAATGGAGACTGACCAAATCCGCCAGAAGTAATTTGTGCATAAGAATTATCAAAAATAAATGGCAATAACCCAATAACAAATAATGATAAAATAATTTTAGAATTCATCATGCAATAATCTCCATTTCCGATGGCAGATCACCTTCAAAAGCTTTACCATCCTTTATTGTAATTACTCTATCAACATCACCAAAGTGTTCTCTATCGTGTGTTACGATAATGAATGTCTGGTTTAGTTTTTTAGCCATTGATTTCATTAATTGAACTATTGTTTCTGAAGTAACAGAATCAAGATTGCCTGTTGGTTCATCTGCCAATACAATTGATGGTTTGTTGATTAATCCTCTTGCAATAGCAACTCTTTGAGCTTGTCCACCAGATACTTTATTGGCACGTTTATGGATTTGATCTTCTAATCCTACTGCTTTTAGTAAATCGATAGCATCTTTCTCGGATGAGTTATTTCCTGCAATTTGTAGAGGTAACAAAACATTTTCTAAAACTGAAAGATCGGTAAGTAAATTTGAAAATTGGAAGATAAATCCAAGTTTTTTATTTCTGAATGAAGAAATTTGATCGTCATTGAGTGTGGTAGTGTCAATTCCATCAATTGAAATTTTACCATTTGTAGGATGATCTAATAATCCAATCATGTTTAGTAATGTAGATTTACCTGAACCAGAACTGCCAACAATTAACACAAATTCACCTTGTTTAATTGAAAATGAAACATCATCAAGAGCTTTTACTCGGTTATCTGCTTCACCGTAAATTTTGCTCATATTATTAATTTCAAGTACACTAGACAGTTCTCATAGCCTCCACAGGTAGTAATTTCGTGGCTCTATACGAAGGAAATAGAGATGCAATCAATGCCAAAATAAAGGAAGTCAAAGCTGTCTGAATAATTTTTTCCCAGTTGTAACTTACTTCTAAAGGAAGACTCCCATTAAATGACATTTTAGTTTCCTTTGCATATACAGTATAACCTAATCCTGCTGCAGTACCTACACCAGCACCAATAGCTCCAATTATCATTCCTTGGAAGATAAAAATTATCAAAATATCTTTTCGTTTAGCTCCAATTGATCTCATAACACCAATTTGTCTTGTTTTTCCATTTACTAACATCATTTGAATTGTAACAATTGCAAATGCAGATGCCCCCATTCCAAAATATCCAATCATGTTAATCATAGCAATGCCAGATCTAAAACCTTGTAATTGTGCTTCTGATGCTTCCTCTGTTGTTTCTGCAAGAAAATCTTGATTTGGAAATGAACGTAAGAAGAATTCTTTCACTTCAAGAGCTTTGGAACTATCATATAGTTTTACCATAAATGAACCACTATCACCAGGTCTACTCATCATATCTCGTAAAGTATCAATGTGAATAACTCCAGAATAATCAAATCCTTGACCTCCTGGGGAATTTGCAATTCCAGAAACTGTAAATCGTCTTATTTGATCTTCACCCCATCTATCAACAACTAAAACTTTGACACTATCACCAACTTCAGCTCCTCCAAGATCTCTTGCGACATTAGATCCTAATACAATTGCATTTCTTGAAAAAACATAACTTCCTTCTGTAACTGTTTCATGAACTGTAGATGCTCTAACATCATTAAATGGATCAACACCAACTAATGAAATTCTAGTTTCTTCAATTAGCTTTCCATTTTTAGTCATGTTCATTTCTGAAGTGGTAGAAAGCCGCGGTGTCGCGGCTTGAACAACTGGAATTCGTTCAAACCATCGAACTAAAGATTGATCAGATTTATCAATAAAATCAAATTCATCAGTTACTATAACATCGCCAGTGTTGTAATCACTAATGTCTCTAACAATGGCATCATACAATCCCTGAAAAATTACAAAGTTTACATGAATTACTAAAATTCCAACCGTAACTGCTAAAACAGCACCAATCAAACTTCCTTTTTGATTGAATAGCATTCTTTTTGCAAGTTTAACCCTATAATCCACGAAAGAAGTAAAATAGTCTAATATTTAATGTCTATGATGCATAGTGCTAACAGTATAGACAATTTTATATCATATTAGTTATTTCTATACTTTATGGAGTCTCTTTAGGTGATATAATGGACAATTTAGATATGAAAATCTTGAACAGATTGCTAAACAACTGTAGGGAATCAGACAGGCAAATAGGCATAGAATTAGGAATTTCAGGAGGAGCAGTTAGAGCCAGAATTCGAAAGATGCAGGCAAATAAGATCATTGAAGATTTCTTCATCAAAGTTGAGCCTCCAGTATTGGGATATGGTATATTGTATTTTGTAGTTACAGGAGAAAATATTTCAGAAATTTTAGAACAGGCAAGCCTTGTGGGTGAACCATATTTTGTTGTACCGTGTGTAGGAGGAATAACAGTTTGTGGAATTTCTATTAAAGAAAATATGAAACAAAAAATTGAACTTGCAAAAAAATTGATGAAAGATGTCAGAGTTCTAAGTATTTTTGAGGCAGAGAATCCTGGATTCAGTTCAAATTTAACAAAAACAGATTTAGAAATTTTAGAAGAACTAATCAAAGATCCTAGACAAAAAATTGAACAAATTGCAAAGAATACAAAAATGTCAACAAAAACAATCACCCGATGCATAGAAAAATTCCATGAAAATGATGGTATTCAATTTACTTTAGTTTATGATCCAAAAAAAATTGAGACTTTTATTCCTCATGCAATACTAACATGGATTGAAGGAGATCTAAAAGAAACTTTAGAGACTTTGAATGATTCATTTTCAGAATCATATTTACAAATCCCTTTCATAGCAAAAAATCAAATTGTTTTGTTTATGTATAGTGATAGTATTTTCAAAATGGATGAATTAACACAAAAAGTTAGAAATGTGAAAAATGTAAAATCAGCTGATTTATTCATTCCAAAAAAGATTTCATTTTACATTAAATGGATTGAAAAAGCTATTAGTGATTTCAAAAAATCACCTAAACTGCATTTATCATATCAAACAAATTAAATAAGAATATACTTTATACTCAATATGAAAGAAACCAAGATCTATGAAGGGAAAATTTTAGGGCTTAGTGTTTATGATGGTAAAATAGAAGGTAGAAAAGTTAAACGGGAAGTTATCAAGCATAGAGGAGCTGCAGCAATGCTTGCTTTTGATGAAAATAAAAAAGTCATTTTAGTAAAACAACATCGATTTCCACATGGGTACGTATTAGAAATTCCTGCTGGAACATTAGAAAAAAAAGAAGAACCAATAAAATGTGCATTTAGAGAATTAGAAGAAGAAACAGGATATAGAGCAAAAAAGATGACTCCGTTGATTACGTATTATCCGTCAATAGGCTATAATTCAGAGATAATTCATTGTTTTGTAGCCTCAGGATTAAAGAAAATTTCAGATTTGAAACTAGATGAAGATGAAATATTATCAGTTGTAAAAATGGATTTCAAAAAGGTACTATCTATGATTAAAACTGGTAAAATTCAAGATTCAAAAACAATTTGTGCTATTTTGACATATGCTACAAAGAAAAAATTGTATTAATTATTCATTGTATATAGGCTGTACAAGATCAGCTACATCTGCCCAAGATTGTGCAATTCTTTCAAACATGTAAATTAAATCAAGAAAATCTATTGGGATTTGTTTTTTAGTACCTAATTTTGTTCTAAGTAAACTAAGTTTATCTTCATATTGTTTATGCATAGATATAGCTTCAATTGCTAATAGTCTATCAGGTTTTGTAAATGCATCAATAGATTTTTCTGCTAGTTTATTAAAATCTCTAACTACATCATAGATTTTCTTTGAATATTCTTTTGATAATGAAAAATTGAAAATGAAATTTGATAATTCTACAATTGAATCTCCTGCGTTTTCAAGAACGTTAGCTGCTACTCGGTAATCTAATACGTCTATATTTTCTAAATTAAATGCATTTGCTAATCTTCTATCAACAAGTGTACTTCGAATTAAACGAACAAGTAAGAAATATTGTCTGTTTACTTCAACATCACGATTTGATAATGTTTGTAAATTAGATTTGTCATCAGAAATTAATCCAGTTAATACATCGTCATACATACCAAGTGCGATAGAACTCATTCGTTTGAGAATTTTTGCAGGATTAAGAGTTGTAGCATCTAAAAGAAATTGCATGTTGATGTGAGATGCATCTTCTTCGATTATTTCCATACCTACTAATCTTCTCATTGAATTACGAATTTCTTCTCTATCTTTTCCAGGAATAATTGATTTTGAATTAATTTCAATTACATCATATCCTAACAGATATGCTCCTGTAATGTTTGCAACAATGTTTTCTTCTTTAGGTAATGGATAAGAAATCACAAGTTCTTTGGTAGGTCTAGTTTCTTTATTTGCAGAAATGGAAATACTATCTTGACCAGTTTCAAGTTCAACTTGGCTACTTTTATCAAGATTATTTGCATCAACCCACTCTTTAGGTAATGATACTAAGATACTGCTTCCAATTCGTTGTAGGCGTCGAACAAATTTAGTCAATTTATACTAATTTAATTAATTTAATCCATATTCTTATATTTTGTGTAAAATTTAAACTCAGATCAATGGAGGCAAAAGCATTTTGTCCAGCACATATCACAGGTTTTTTCAAAGCCCATTTAGACGATAATCAAGATAATTTAGAAAATCTAGGCTCTATGGGAGCAGGTTTCTCAATTAAACAAGGAGTTACTACAAGAGTAAAAATTCAAGATAAAAAAGATCAAGTATCTAATTTCAAAATTACAACAAATGGATATCAATCAGATAAAATTGATGTTTCTGAATTTGTGTTAAATGAATTCTTAAAGCTAGGAGAATTTTCAAACAAATTTTTTGAAATAGAACACAACATATCAATTCCAGTAGGATATGGTTTAGGTTCTAGTGGAGCTGTTGCATTATCATTATCATATGCATTAGATCAAGCTCTCCAAACTAAATTAGAGAAAACAATAATTGGTAAAATTGCACATAATGCAGAAGTAAATTGTAAAACTGGTCTAGGGGATGTATTGGCATCATATCATGGTGGATTTGAGATTCGTGTTAAGCCAGGAGCTCCAGGTATTGGTCATGTTGAAAAAATATCAACCGAGAAAATATCTATTATCATGATTTGTTTTTCTCCAATTTCTACAAACAAATTCATCAAGGAACAGATATCTCAAATTAATGGATTAGGGGGAAAGATGGTAAATCGATTGCTAGAATCAAAAAATTATGAAAGTTTTCAAGACATGTCATTAGAATTTGCAGAATATGTTAATGTAATGACTCCAAGAATGCAAAAAGTAGTAGAAGAATTATCAAATAATAATATTAAATGTGGAATAGCTCTTTTTGGTGAAACAATTTTTTCAATGGTGCCACAAAAAGAAGAATCGAAAGTAGTAGAAATTTTAGAAAAATATTCTGATGGAATAATAATTCAATCAGAATTAGATGATAATGGAGCAAGAGTTCTTAATAATTAATTAAAAATCATGCCATTAATTCCTAAATCTCATCCAAGAGCAAAATCATTATTAATTCGTGAAAAATTAGTTGATGGATTTGATAGAGGATTAGTGGCTAAAGAGGGACTATTAGCTCAAGGTAGAGGTGAAGCTTTTGATTATCTTCTCGGAGAGAAAACAGGCAAGGCTGCAACAAAAGCAATCAA
>Ga0209992_10000589_pt1 | contig 47361 bp, 31 predicted proteins | sample 2SBtaG_2_FD_182564 | JGI IMG/M metagenome (GOLD analysis project Ga0209992, IMG submission 182564) | Deep subsurface microbial communities from Kolumbo volcano to uncover new lineages of life (NeLLi) - 2SBTROV12_ACTIVE470 metaG (SPAdes)... | ecosystem: Environmental > Aquatic > Marine >... | reverse complement strand
GGGTACGAGCAGCAGCGGCAAGAGAGCGATGCGGGCGAGCAGGCCCAGCACCAGAATCACAGGCAGCGAGACGGCGGCCATGTACCGGCGTGCGTGCGTGGTGGACGCGGCGGTGAGGTCGACCAATGCGCTCACGAAGAGCAAGGTGAAGAAGACTCCAGCGCCATCGGTCTGGGGTCGGACCACGCCCCGCAAGACCACGAAGTGACAGCCGGTCATGGCCACGACCAGGGCGATCTGCCTGGGTGACAAGTCGCTGTGCTGACGCAAGAAGCGGCTGACCAGCGCCAGCGTCCCTGCGCCGAAGAGCAGGCTCAGCAAGGTGTAGCCGTAGAGCAGAGGCAGGCCCAGCCAATGCAAGGCGGCGAGCAGCAAGGGCACCAGGGGCGTGGCGCCGTGCAGGTGCCCGGACACCAGGCTCCAGGTCTCACTCCAGCTCTGCGGGTTGTCCAAGGCCGCCTTCAGCAGTTGGGCCAGGTGGACCTTCCCGTCAGGCCAGTACTCGCCGTAGAAGCGCCAGACCGCGCTCTCCCAGACGAAGACGGACGTGACTGCAGCGAGGCCCAGGGTGACCAGCAACGGCGAGGCGCTGGAGAGACGGTCTGTCTCACCGTCACGATGGCTGCTCGGGCAGCGGCGGATGGCCAGGGCCAGCAGCGCCAGGCCCAGCGCCACGAGCGCCGTGGGAAACCTGGGCCGTTCTGAGAACGAGAGGAAATCGAGGCTCTGTCCGTCCAGCGCCTGCTCGCCCACGCGGAGGTTTGTGGTGCCACCGTCGAGCGACTCGGACATGTGCAGACGGAGCGCCTGGGCAGGGCCCGCGTCCGGGAGCGACAGCTCCAGCCTGTAGAGCTGGCCTGCGGTCACCGTCCAGTCCGGCTCGAACTGCAGGTCTTCTCGCCAGGGATGCCCTGGGGCTGGCACCATGCGTTCGACCTGTCCCACGACCCTGCCGCCAGGGACGTCGCGCAGGGTGAGCACCGCCCGGGTTTCTTGAGCACGGCCGCGCTCTTCGCTGACCATGAACAGGCTCAGCCGTTCGACCGAGTCTCGCGGGGGCACGAAGTCGCAGCGGGCCGCTTGAGTGCCGTGGATGGCTGGGCTGGCCTGGGCTACCGAGACCTCATAGTGTTGCCCCACGCCGTCGAGTCGCCAGGCCACGTGACCCAAACTGGCGGCCACGAACAACGCAGTGAGCAGCAGGGTCGCCCGGGCGGACATGAGGGGCGAGATCAGGGCAGGGGGTGGGGCAGGAGCAGCACCGTGGCCACGTCGTCATCGACGGACGTGATGCCAATCAAGCGGCCGTCGCTGCGAGCCAGAACCGCGGCCCCATGCCAGCGGCGGCCCACGGGGACCTCTTCGTCGATGACCCAGCGTCCGGTCTCGGCGGTGAACCTGCCCGCCGACAGAGAGAGCGGCGTCTCGTTCGGGTCGCCCAACAGCAGGCAGGCTTCGGGGGACGTGGCGACCCTCTGGCGGTTGCGGGGCCAGGGGGGCAGCCCCGTGGGCTCGGCCGTGGCCAAGAGGCCCAGTCCTGGGGCGGGGCTGCTGCTCGGCCCAGAGAGGGGATGGGCCACGTCGCCGAGCTGCAGGGCGGCGCTGCCCTCGTCGGCGTCCGGACCCGGGTCGAGGAGATCTGCGGGGGCCAGCAGTCCACCGCTCAGGCCCAGGACCCAACCCTCTCTGCTCTGGTCGGTGGACCAGAAACGTCCTTGGCTCCAGGTCAGGGTGGCTCGGCCGGGGCGGGGCAGCGGCGTGCCCGGGGGCAAGAGGGTGGTGCCAACGGCCACGGCGGGCCGCCACTCGAGCCAGTCGGACTGGGGCTCGCGGTGCAGGGTGAAGCGATGGCCCGCTGGGACCGGCTCGCCCGTGCCCTCGGGGACGGCCAGGGACACGCCTCCTCTGATCAGGGTTTCCAGCGTGTCGAGATGGACCTTCACGCCTGAGAGGCCCACGTCGAGGGTCAAGCCGCCGGCGTCCCAGAAGCGGGTGTCGTCGCGGATCAGGCCCGCGTAGTCCTGGCGGACCCGGGCCGCCACTTCGACGGTGCGGCCGTCGCTGGCCAGATCGACGGAGAGCACCGAGCCCACCCTGATCCGGCGATAGGTGATCGGGGACCCGGCGACCAGGCTGCCCCGGGTGGGCCCCTCGAGAGTGATGTCCAGGCCCGGTTGCAGGGCATCGCCGAGGGGCGCACGAGTGAGTCCAATGAAGCGGGACTGTGCCGGTCCGTGGCCGGGCAGCACGGCCACGTAGCGGCTGCCGATGAGCGTGTCCAGTCCGGCGATGGCGCCCACGCCGAGCTCGGGGCGCACGATCCAGAAGCGGCTGCCCACGGCGGCCAGGCGTTCTGCGGCGGGTTCGAGCAGGGCCCGCACTTCGACCCCGTCCCGACCGGGCGCCAGGGAGACGGTGTCGACTCGGCCCACCACGATGCCCAGGTGACGCACCGTGTCGCCGGGGCGCAGGCCGTGGCCTTCGTCGAAGAGCAGGGTCACGGGCAGGCCGCGCTCGCCCCAGGCCTGCCAGCTCAGCACGCCAGCCAGCAGGGCCGCCAGGATGGGCACGATCCAGATCAGGCTGAACGAGGGCGCCTTGTCGACCTGCGCTGAGGGGATTTCGCTGGTCACTCTTCGGCCTCCCAGAGGCTGTGGGGATCAAAGCTGGCGCTGGCGGCCAGGTTGAGCAGGACGCAGGTGGTGAAGGCCAGGGCTCCCGGGCCAGCGCTCAGCTCCATCAGCGCGCCGAGCTTGATGGTGGCCACCAGGATGGCCACGAGGAGCACGTCGAGCATGCCCCAGCGGCCGGTCCACTCGACCAGGTGCCAGGTCCAGGCCTTCATCTTGGGGCGCAGGCCATAGCCGCCGCCTGCCAGCAAGAACAGGCCCACCAGCTTGGCCAGGGGCAGCACCACGGAGGCCAGCAGGACCACGGCGCCCACGGCGATCTCACCGTCGGCGATCATGCCCACGCCCCCCGACCAGACCGACGCGGGCTTGCTGACCCCGAACTGCTCGACCACCAGGATGGGCAGGGTGATGGCGGCGGGGTAGAGCAGCAGGGCCGAGAGGGCCAGGGCAGCGGTACGCGTGGAGGACCGTCGCCGGGTGGCCAGGCGGCTGTGGCAGCGCCCACAGCGCAATCGCCGGGCTGCGCTGTCCGGCGGCCTCTGCTGGACGAGGCCACAGCAGGCGCAGGCAATGAGGGCTGCATGGGGAGGGCTCACGCCACGCGAGTCTAACGCCAGCCAGGAGCAAGTCTGCGACGGATTACGGGCCTCTTCCGTGATCTCTGCCCCCTGGCAGCCTGTGGAGGACACATTGCCTGCAAGGCATATTTCTTTTGCCTGTCGCTCACGTTGCCGGTGGCCCAGGACCGAAGTGGCTGACATGCAAGCTATCACATATTTCCACACGGCCCTGATGACGCTGGGCGCCGTCGTGACGATGAACCTCTCCAGCGCAGCCGGTGCCACGCCAGCTGATTCCCTCACACTCGGCGGGCCCGTGGCGACCCAGTCGGTCCAGTTCGTGCCGAACCACGGACAGTGGCCAAGCGCCGTCTCCAGTGCCGCTGACCTGGGCGGCCTCTCGGTCTGGTTCGAGAAGGACGGCTGGGTGCTCGATCTGCAGAGCCCGGCGATTCCGGCTCACGACGAGGCCCCCGCGGTGCCTGCGCGTGGTGCCGCCGTGCGCATGCATTTCCTGGGTGCCGATGCGGCCGAGCTGACCGCAAGCGACGTCGTCCCCGGCGTGCGCAACTATCTGCAGGGCAACGATCGGTCCGCCTGGGTGACCGGCGTGCCGGCCTTCGCCGAGCAGCGCTACGAGAACCTCTATCCCGGCGTCGACGTGGTCACCATGGGACAGGACGGCAACGTGCGCTACGACCTGCACCTCGCCCCCGGCGCGCAGCTCGACCAGCTGGTCGTGCGCTGCGAGGGGGCCGACGCTCTCGAGCTGCTCTACGACGGCTCGTTGGCCATGCACACTGCACTGGGTCCCATCGTTCAGGCTGCTCCCACCACCTGGGTCGTGGCTGCAGATGGGACCTCTGAGTTGATCGATTGCGCCTACGAGCTGCTGGGCGACGACCTCTTCGGCTTCGTGGCGCCCGACTTCGACGGCACCCGTCCCCTGGTGATCGATCCCACCATCACCTGGGCCACCTTCTTGGGTGGCAGCAATGTCGACTACGGTTGGGCCACCGCAGTGGACGACCTGGGCCAGGTCACCGTGGCGGGCTTCGCCTCGCCGAGTCTCTACCCCACGACCACCGGTGCCTACGATGGCTCGGACAACGGCAACCGCGACGGCTTCGTGACCCGCATGAGCGCCGACGGCAGCCAGCTGGTCTTCTCCACCTTGATCGGCGGTACGGGCCTGGATGAAGTGCGGGCCCTGGCCATCGACGCCAACGGTGGTGTGGTGCTGGGCGGCTTGACCAACTCGGCCAACTTCCCGGTGACGCCCAACAACTACGGGCAGTCGTTCTCCGGAGGCACGGGCTTCTTGGGCTCTGACGCCTTCGTGGCCCACCTCGACGCCCAGGGCGGCGCCCTGTTGTCGTCAGCTTTCGTCGGCGGAACAGGCGATGACTACGCCACGGCAGTCGGCGTGGATGACAACGGGCAGATCTTCGCTGCCGGTGTCACGGCTTCGGCGGACTTCCCGGTCACTGCCGGCGCCCTGCAGCCCACCTACTCCGGTGGCTCGGCTGTGGGCGACGCCTTCGCCGTGTGCCTGTCGTCTGACGGCACCGTGGTGGACTACGCGACCTTCCTGGGTGGTAGCCAAGACGACGTGGCCAACGCCCTGCTCGTCGAGTCGAACGGCACCGTGACCGTTGCAGGCTGGACCGGTTCGAGCGACTTCAACGTCACCAACCTCGGCGTGCAGCCCGTCATGAAGGGCACCAGCGACGCCTGGATCGTGACCTTGGACACAGCCACCTCGCAGCTGACCTGGGGCACCATGCTCGGCGGCAGCAGCGACGAGAACGCGGTGGACATCGCCCGTGACGACGACGGCAAGTTGCTCGTCGTGGGCACCACCCGCTCCCCAGACTTCCCCCTGACCCAGCAGGCCACCGACGCCAGCTACGGCGGCGGTTTCTTTCAGGGCGATGGCTTCGTCACCCGCTTCAACGCGGATGGTAATGCCCTCGGCTTCTCGACCTTCCTGGGTGGCAACAGTGACGACGGCGCGACCGCTGTCACCACCACTCCCCAGGGTTTCGTGGCCGTGACCGGCTCGACCACCTCGCAAGACTGGGTGCTCGACGGCGATCCCCTCGACAGCCAGATGGGTGGCGCCCTCGATGCCTTCATCACCGTCATCGACGCCACCGACGGGGTCTTGCTGGCCTCGTCCTACCTGGGCGGCGGTGACAACGACAAGGCCTGGGACGTCGAAGTACTCGCCGACGGGCAAGTGATCGTGGCCGGCTACACCACCTCGTACGATTTCCCCGTGACCGCACAGGCCTTCGACCCGGTCTTCGACGGCGCCCCGGGCTGGATCAGCGACGTGTTTTTGACCAGCCTGGACCTGGGCTTCTCCGTCACCGCCTCGGCGGACTGGCTCGACCTGGGCAACGGTCTGGCCGGCGCCTACGGGCTGCCCGAGCTGACCGCCTTGGGTTCCCTGGCTCCGCAGGTCGGTGGCTCCCTCGATGTCGATGGGGGCAGGCCCTCCGCCCGCGGTCAACTGCTGCTGGGTGGTGTCGCGGGGAACATGCCGCTCAAGGGAGGCATCCTGGTGCCCTTCCCCGTCATGAGCCAGGTGCCATTCCGCCTGGACGCCAGCGGCTACTCGAGCATTCCCTTCTCGAACAGCGGCCTGCTGCCCTCGGGCATGAAGTTCTACGTGCAGGTCTGGATCCAGGACAACACTGGCCCGAACGGGTGGACGGCCACAAACGCTTTGGAGGCCCTCGTGCCGTGACCTGACAGTCAACCATGCGACGCGGGACGGCCCCTCCACCCGCGTCGTGGGGGATCGTGTCTCCACCCGAGCTTGCATCTCTCGCGATCCCCGCGCCCGTCTCGCTCTTGTAGAGCGGGGCGGGCGCCTCTCGTTGATGACGGGGAATGGCTTGCGGCGGGGCGTCCAGCGCGGAGTTGGGTCACACATCCCGAGGCTCCTCGGCTAGACTTCGTCTTGGGCTTGGAGCGAGTCTCGCCCAGGGATCATGAGGAAGACTCACACGGAGAGGCCGCATGAACGTACGCACCACGACCCTCGTTGCTCTGGCCATCATCGGATGGGGGGGCAGATGACAGCCCAGGTCCCAGACAAGTGGTCCTGCGAGAGCGATGCCATCTGGAAGGGCGATGCGACCAGCGATCACCTGGGGCACCACCTGTCCTCGGGTGATTGGGACGGCGATGGGCTGGACGACATCCTCTCGGGCTCGATAGACGAGGCCGCGGACCTGGGCTCGGCGACCTTGATGCTCTCGGCGCACATCGATGGTGCGGCGCATGTCGAGTCTTCCTGCTTTCGCATCGAGGGGCTGGCCGCTCCGGACTGGGGAGTGCCGGTGGCCTTCACCGGGGATTTCAACGGGGGCGGCAAGGACGACATCGCCGTGGGCGAGCCGGGCTGGCGGTTCGATGTGGGCTCTGGCGACACCCAGTACGAGCGTGGTCGTGTGCTCGTGTTCTTCGCAGAGAAACATGAGACTTGTACCGACCTCACCCCGGCCGACGCTGATCTGATCTTCGAGGGCGACGAGGCCCGTCGTTGGTTTGGGGCGTCGATCGACGCTGCTGGCGACATCGATGGTGACGGCACGCCCGATCTGATCATCGGTGCTCCGGGAGATCCGGATAGCCGTGTACCGATCGATGGAGGAAAGGCGTACATCTACACCAGCGCCACCGCCATGGTGCAGTGGATGACCCAGGGCAGCCCGACAGTGTTCCAGTGTATCGGCTGCGACTACGAGTTGCCGCCAACCAGTGAGACCTATCCGATCGGCATTAAGGATCGCTACGGATTTACCGTGGCGGGTGTGGGCGACGTGAACGGTGACGGATACGACGATGTGGCTGTGGGTGCGATCCAGGCCCGGCACATTAGCAAGCTGGACTATGCGGCGGAGGACAGTGGCTACGCCTTGCTCTACCTGAATCCCACCCAGCCAGGCGTCGTCTTGAGCAGCGTGCCAGATCTCCCGCTGGTGACAGTCTCGCCGACGCTCGATGTGCAGATGACAGGCGATCCCTTCCTGTTCGGTTTTTCCATCTGTGGCAACGTCGACCTGAACGCTGACAACCGTCCGGACGTTCTGGTGGGTTCGCCTCTGTACATCGATACCTCAAGCGGGCCGGGAGTATCCAACGACGCGGGCAACCGTGGCGCCGTGTATGCCTACACCATTGCCACTGATGACAGCGTGTCGGCGGCCTACGGCCTCGACAGTCAACCGCTCATGTTCAACACGCCCGATGACGACATCCAACCCTTTCCAGCGGAGATCGACGGGCGAGTGGACGCCTACTTTGGTTGGTCCCTTGCCCCGGCTGGGCAGTTCAACGCTGGTGAAGACTTCCCGCTCATCTTTGAGGACTTTCTTGTCGGTGCCCCCCGACTGAACAACGAGGCTGAGGTGCCCTCGCCCTGTGATGACGGAGAGCCAACCGGCGGCGCGATCTCGGGACGTGTCTATGTAATCAGCGGCGCCAATCCAGCCCTGATGACGTCAGACTTTCCTCGCCGTCTCTTCATATTCAGGGGTGAGGCTGGCGAAGAGGACGGCCGCGCCCGACTGGGCATCGCCGTTGCATCGGGTCATGTGCTCAACACTGGCCGACTCGACCAGATCCTGGGGGCCTCCGGTTATACGGAGATCAGCTCGACCATCACTGAGACCGGCAGGGTGTACCTGTTTGAGGAGTTCAAGCCATGAGTCGTTTCACCGTGAAGCACAGCGGCAAGCGGTCCGTTGTCATGGCGGCCATGGCCTGTGTCCTCTCGCTGCTGCTGACACCGCAGCCTGTCGCTCAGTCGGCTGCCGTCATGGGAGCCACGATGGTCAGCGCTCCCCCGGCCTTGGTCGAGAATCGCGGGCAGTGGCCGACCGACGCGTTGTTCGTAAGCCAGCATGCCACCGGGCTGGTGCGTGTGCATGCTGAAGGCCTGGGTTTGCAGCTTGTAGATCGCCGTGACCCGGACGGCTCTGGCGTGTTCCTGATGCAGCGATTTGTCGGTGCGACAGGGAAAGCGACAGCTCGCGGTACGGAAGCCTTGCCCGGAGTGGAGCACTTCCTGCTTGGCAACGACCGCTTGCGCTGGCAACGCGACTTGCCGCGCTTTCAGGCGATTGAGCTGAGCGATGTCCTCCCTGGTGTCGAGATTGCCATGAGCGTGAGCGAGCGGAGCGTCGTCCAGGAACTCCGAGTCGCGCCCGGCACAGCACTCGATGATGTGAACTGGAGTTGGGAGGGCGCCACCGCAGTGCGCGTCGTCTCGGACGGTAGCCTGGAGATCGACACGCTCGCGGGCACCCTGCGCCTCAGTCGCCCTGTGGGTTGTCAGCGTTTGGTCGACGGCAGCGAAGAGGCTGTCGCCCTGCACTTTCGTCCGGTCGATGATCGGAGCTGGGGGCTCGGTGCAAGCGACGTAGCCCCCGGGTCGGGAGTCATCGCAAGCTCGACGCTCATCTGGGGCTCATTCATCGGCGGGAGTTCAGGGGATACCCCAAAGACGGTACTCCTACATCCGTCGGGGGACTACATCATCACGGGGAACACTGGCAGTGCCGACTACCCTGTGACCCCAGGCGCGCTCTCTACGGGCTTTGGGGGAGGAGTGCTGGACGGCTTCGTCATGCGCTTCAACGGCACGACAAACGACCTCGTCTTCTCGACCTACCTCGGTGGCTCGAGCATCGATGGAGTCTCCGAGTCCGTTCTGAGCAGCACGAATGAAATCGTCCTGGGTGGCGGGACAGACTCGCCCGACTTTCCCGTGACGGCTGGCGCTTTCATGGAGACGTTTCAAGGAAGCACGAGCGACTCCTTCGTCATGCGACTGGACGACATGGGCTCCACCATCATTGCGAGTACGTTCATCGGTGGCACACAGGCCGGATCCGATGGAATTCTTTCCATTGACGTCGGTCCTGACGGCTCGGTCTACGCCACCGGCCGGACGTGCTCGAACGACTTTCCGATCACACCTGGCGCGGTGATCCCGACCTATCAGGGGGGGGGCTGCGACGGGTTTGTGTTCCGGCTGGACGCGAGCTTGAGCACCCTGCTCTACTCCACGTATCTGGGAGGCACCACGGATGAAGTCCCCCTCACCATCAACAGGGATGTGGACGGCACGGTGCTCATCGGGGGCTGGCCGGGCTCGGACTATCCCACAACGCCTGGCGCCTACCTCGAGTTCTGGGACCCCGGTTGTACGGCGGGCTTTCTTACCCGCCTGAACGCTGACGGCAGCGCATTCGTCTGGTCGACGTTTCACGAGGGGCTGCCGCTCACGTTCGAGATCAAGAGTGACGGCGGCATCGTGCTCACGGGAACGCCTACGGTGTGCTACGAGTCGACTCCGGGCGCGTTCAGCAACTGGGGCCGGCCCTTCCTCTGCGAGTTCGACTCGTCCGCTACATTCAAGAAGTGGGCGACGTTTGGCTCCAGCAGCACGGGGGTGGGCTGTCACGGCATGGCGATCGACGATCAGAACAGGGTCACGCTTGCCGGAGCCGCCCTGGCAGCCGACTTTCCCACGACCCCGGACGCCTTCCAGCCCGAGGGCACCGGCGGGCTGAGCGATGCAGGCATCATGCAGTTCAACGCCGACGGCAGCCAACTGCTCTACGCCTCGTACCTCGGTGGGCCTGCCAACGGAAGCGGCAACGCCTGGGATGTGATCCGCTTGCCCTGCGGCGAGGCGATCATGGTCGGGTCTACGTTCTCTCCCGCTCACCCCATCGGCGGTGAGAACGTCTTTGACCCGACCTTCAACGGCGGCACCGACGGTTGGATCGCGCGCATGCAGGTCATCTCGCCCTGGACAAACCTGGGTGACTCGCTGCCCGGTAGCAACGGCCGCCCTGACCTCAAGGGCGGCGGTGGGCTCTGCGAGCACAGCAAGACGCAGCTGCTGCTCACCGACGCCCTGCCCAACGCCTCGGCCGGATTGGTGATCGGTTTCAGCGACATCTCGCTGCCCTTCAAGGGCGGCACGCTGGTGCCGAGCCCGGACATCGTTCTGCTGGGCCTGCCGGTGGACGGCGACGGCCAGTATTCGCTTGCGTCCGACTGGCCGCCCGGAGTGCCGTCGGGTGTGGCCACGGTCTTCCAGTTTTGGATCTCCGACCCCGCCGGGCCCGCTGGCTGGGCCGCCAGCAACGGCATCATGGGCACCACACCGTGACGCTGAGCGTCTGACAAGGGGGCTCTGAACCAAAGGAAGGCCGGCTCCCGCGCCTGGGAACCGGCCTTCGTCGTGGAGGCGGGCCCGAGCTGCCGGCCCGGGTGTCCGCTCCGTGTTCAGGGAGGAGGAGTCTTCAGAGAAGGGTGCTCAGAACTGGGCGGTCTCGGTGGACTCGGCCAGGGCGGTGGTGGAGGACTTGCCTCCGGAGACGGCGTTGCTCACCGCGTCGAAGTAGCCTGTGCCCACCTCGTGCTGGTGCTTGGTGGCGGTGTAGCCCTCGGCCTCGGACGCGAACTCGGCGTCTTGCAGCTTGCTGTAGGCGGCCATGCCACCGTCCTTGTAGGTCCGGGCCAGCTCGAACATCGAGTGGTTCAGTGCGTGGAAGCCAGCCAAGGTGACGAACTGGAACTTGTAGCCCATGGCGCCCAGTTCCCGCTGGAACTTGGCGATCGTGGCGTCATCCAGGTTCTTGCGCCAGTTGAATGACGGCGAGCAGTTGTAGGCGAGCATCTTGCCCGGGTACTCGGCATGGATGGCCTCGGCGAACCGCTTGGCGTCGTTCAGGTCGGGCGTGGAGGTCTCGCACCAGACCAGGTCGGCGTAGGCGGCGTAGCTGAGCCCGCGGGCGATGGCGCAGGGCAGGCCGCCGTCGAGCACGAAGAAGCCCTCGGGGGTGCGTTCGCCGGTGATGAACTCATGGTCGCGCTGGTCCACATCCGAGGTGATCAGCTTGGCGCTGTCGGCGTCGGTGCGGGCGATGATCACGGTGGGCACGCCCATGGTGTCGGCGGCCAGCCGGGCGCTGTTGAGCGTGCGCACGAAAGTCTGGGTGGGCACGAGCACCTTGCCGCCCATGTGTCCGCACTTCTTCTCGCTGGCCAGCTGGTCCTCGAAGTGCACGCCGGCGGCGCCCGCTTCGATCATGGCCTTCATCAGTTCGAAGGCGTTGAGCGGCCCGCCGAAACCGGCTTCGGCGTCGGCGATGATGGGCTGGAACCAGTCGATGTCACCCTGGCCGTCCAGATGCTGGATCTCGTCGGCGCGTTGCAACGCGCGGTTGATGCGGCGTACCACCTCAGGCACTGAACTCACGGGGTAGAGGCTCTGGTCCGGGTACATCTGGCCCGCGTTGTTGGCATCTGCTGCGACCTGCCAGCCGCTGAGGTAGATGGCCTTCAGACCAGCGCGTACCTGCTGCATGGCCATGTTGCCCGTGAGCGCTCCCAGTGCGTTCACGAAGGGCTCGGACTTCAGCGAGCTCCAGAGCTTGCGGGCGCCGAGGTCGGCCAGGGTGTGCTGGATGCGCACCGAGCCCTGCAGGCGTTCCACGTCTGCGTCCGTGTAGTCACGAGTGATGCCTGCGAAACGATCTGCAGGCAGGCCTCTGTCATGCCCGTTGGTTCCGTTGAGGGCATCGTCCGCGGGGAGCCGGCCGTTGCTGTTCATAGTGGCGTGTCCGATGTGCAAGAAATGGGAGATGAGAGCGAAGGGGATGCGAAAGAGAGGGTGCTGCTGAGATCACGCTTTCGCCGTGAGAATGTGGTCGTAGGCCGCGAGCGTCAGGAACTCTGCGCAGTCTTCGGCGGTACTCATGGTCAAGAAGATCTGCGCAGCTTCGGCGAAGCGGCCCGCGTCGAAACGATCGGTGCCCAGATCAGCGCGGATCTTGGCCAGCTCTTGATCGAGCAGGTCGGTCACGAGACGGGCGGTGACCGCCGTACCGTCGTCGAGATGAGCGTTGTGTCGCAGACACTGCCAGATCTGGGTGCGCGAGATCTCGGCGGTGGCCGCGTCTTCCATGAGGTTGTAGAGCGGCACGCAGCCGTTGCCAGAGAGCCAGGCCTCCAGGTAGAGCACGCCCACGTTGAGGTTCGTGCGCAGTCCCGCTTCGGTGAGCGGCCCCTGGGGGACGGTCAACAGGTCAGCTGCGGTGATGGAGACATCGTCCCGAGTCACGTCGAGCTGGTTCGCCTCAGGCATATGCTCGTCGAAGATGGCCATGGCCAAGGGCACGAGGGCCGGGTGAGCCACCCAGGTGCCGTCGTGGCCGTCCCTCACCTCACGGAGCTTGTCTGCCGTGACTTTCGCCAGGGCTGCGTCGTTGGCTGCGGGGTCGTTCTTGATCGGGATCTGCGCGGCCATGCCGCCCATGGCGTGCACCTTGCGGCGGTGGCAGGTGCGGATGAGCAGCAGTGAGTAGCTGTGCAGGAAGTGCTCGGTCATGCCCACCAGGCCGCGGTCCGGCATCAAGAACTCGGCCCGTTTCGAGAAGCGCTTGATGAAGCTGAAGATGTAGTCCCAGCGCCCGCAGTTGAGACCGGAGCTGTGCTCCCTGAGCTCGTAGAGGATCTCGTCCATCTCGAAGGCGGCCAGGATCGTCTCGATCAGGACGGTGGCCTTGATGGTCCCTGTGGGCAGGCCGAGGCAGCCCTGGGCATGGACGAAGACGTCGTTCCAGAGCCGGGCTTCAAGGTGGCTCTCGAGCTTGGGCAGGTAGAAGTACGGGCCGCTGCCTCTGGCCAGGAGTTCTCTTGCGTTGTGGAAGAAGAACAGCCCGAAGTCGAAGAGTGAGCCAGACATGGGCTCGCCGTCCACCAGCAGATGCTGCTCGGGCAGGTGCCAGCCTCGGGGGCGTACCAAGAGCGTGGCCGTCTGCTCTGCCAGGCTGTAGAGCTTGCCCGATGTGGGATGCTCGTAGGAGATCTGGCGGCGTATGGCGTCCGCCAGATTGACCTGCCCGGCCAGGAGATTGGCCCAGGTGGGGGACGTGCTGTCCTCGAAGTCGGCCATGAACATCGAAGCGCCCGAGTTGAGGGCGTTGATGACCATCTTCCGTTCGACGGGGCCGGTGATCTCGACTCGCCGATCGAGGAGGTCGGCGGGAAGGGGGGCGACGGTCCAGTCGCCCTCACGGATGGCGGCCGTCTCGGGGAGGAAGTCAGGCAGTTCGCCTGCGTCGAGGCGTTTCTGGCGGTCGACCCGCAGCTGCAGCAGCTCAAGGCGACGGGGGCCGAAGGTCCGTTGCAGCTCCGCGAGAAAGGCCAGGGCCTCCGCGGAGAGCAGCTCTGCATGGGCCGCGTGAGTCAGGGGCCCAGCCACGACCACCCCGGCGGGCAGCTGGACGGGCGAGAGGTGTGCTCCGGCGTCATGGGCGGACATCGGAGGTTCTCCGGGCGCGGGAAAGACGCTCGCTGTCCCCACAGGAGGACACGGCAGTGCAAGTCGTCTAGCGTGTGTGAAGTATTGACCAACATTTCAAAAGGTCAAGGTGGGCTGTTATCAGGCCCCGTCACACGGTTTTGATCGGTACAACTTGAATCGAACTGTTGTAAAGTTTGTAAATATCCAGCCCTTGCCCAGGCTCCCCAGGAGACGCTGTCATGCCCAGAAAAGCTCGCTTGGGACACAAGGTCAGGCGACTCCGCCGGCAGCGAGGGCTGACCCAGGCCCAGATGGCGAATGAACTGGAGATCTCAGCCAGCTACCTCAATCTCATCGAGCACAACCGCCGGCCGGTGACCGTCCCCCTGTTGCTCAAGCTGGCCGCTGTCTTCGCCGTGGACATGGCAGAGCTGGCCGAGGACGACGAGGCTCGCCTGCACGACGATCTGATGGAGGTGTTCGGCGACAACCTGTTCGAGGGCGCGGACCTCAAGGCGCTCGACGTGGAGACGCTGCTCGAAACGTCGCCCGAGGTGGGGCGAGCGGTGATCACGCTCTACAGCGCCTACCAATCGTCTCGTGAGGAGCGGGATGGCCTGGCCGAACGGGTCTCCGACGCTCAGGGCGACATTGGCATCGAGCTGATCCGCCTGCCCACTGAAGAGGTCAGCGACTTCATCCAGGACCACAGCAACCACTTCCACACCGTGGAGGAGGCCGCGGAGGAACTCATCGAAGAGCTGGGTTCTGCCGACGAACTGGGCAGCGGCCTGGTCAGCCATCTGCAGCGCCGCCACGGGATCGACGTGCAGGTGGTCTCCGCCGACCGGGAGCCGGGGATGGTCAGGCGCTTCGACGAGGAGGCGGGGGTGGTCTACCTGTCAGAGATCCTGCCCCCTCGTAGCCGCTTGTTTCAGCTTGCCAACCAGGTCGCCCTGGTGCAGTACCGGGACGTTCTGGAGAGCTACGTTTCCCGGGGCAATCTGACCACGCCGGAGAGTCGCAGCTTGGCTCGGCTGGCACTGGCCAGCTACTTCGCCGGCGCCGTGCTCATGCCCTACGGCCCCTTCTTGGAGGCCGCCCAGTCCCTCCGCTATGACGTGGAGATGCTGGGTCACCGCTTCCGCACCAGCTTCGAACAGGTCTGCCACCGGCTGACGACCTTGAAGCGGCCGGGGGCCCAGGGGGTGCCGTTTCATCTCATCCGTGTGGACATCGCCGGCAACATCAGCAAACGGTTCAGTGGCAGCGGCATCCGCTTCGCCCGCTTCAGCGGAGCCTGCCCTCGCTGGAACGTACACGCGGCCTTCATGCAGCCCGGATTCATTCGCACCCAGCTCTCGGCCATGCCGGACGGTTCGATCTACTTTTGCATCGCTCGTACGATTCGCAGAGAGGGCGGTGGCTTCCACTCACCGCAAGGCCGGTTGGCCATCGGCTTGGGTTGTGACGTGAGTTATGCGCCAAAGTTGTTGTATTCAGACGGCGTGGACCTGGCCAATGTGGCCGCCGCCGTGGAGATTGGTCCGACTTGCAGGCTCTGCGAAAGAGTGGATTGCCGCCAACGAGCCTTCCCGCCACTGCAAGCGCGCCTCCAGGTGGACGAGGACTACAGGGGCGTCTCCTTCTACCTGTCGTCGGGGTCGAAACAGGGCCGCAAGGAACCGTGAGCCGTCGTCTGAGCGAGCAACATCGTCGGGGATAGTCCTTGGGAGTCGCTAAGTCCTTTGGCATGGTCGCTTAACAACGCAGGGCCGGCTGTGGCGCCACCCGTGTGGCATCGGTGGCGGTTCTGCGAACTCTTGGCGAGGTGGGAGTCTCTCAATGATGCACCGGCGTTCAGCATGTCTCGTGTTGTTGTGTGCGGGAATCGCACAACAGGCTGTGGGTCAGGACTACATCAACCGATTGCCTGACGGCGTCGGGGTGGCCACGGTCGGCTACGCGGTAGTCGACTCGGGTACAGACCAGTACGACAACAGCAGCAAAGAGAGGAACAAGGTCTCGACCACTGGCTTTGGTCCGTTGTTGCAGGCTGCGTTCAACTTTCAGTCTGGCCTGGCTTTCGGCGTGCCCACAGCGCCAGCGATGAACTTCGACGCGCTCAAGTTGCGCACTCGTGGTGAGGTGTACGGTGCTGCGTACACCCACGGTGTCACTGAAGACGTGACCATGAGCGGCAAGTTCCGCATGGGCAACCTGCGCACGGCGATCAAGCATCAGACCGCGCCTGCGTTCGCTCAGGTCCAGACGGCGTTGGGTACCTCTGGTTTCGAGACGGCTGATGACGCCCATATGAACGATCGGCTGATCACTGCAGACCTCGACGCTGCGTTCTGGATGGAAGACGAGTACGTCAACGATGACCTCAAGCACGAGGCCGCAGTCATCGTGGGCTACACCCATCGTGCAAGCTGGCAGACCGGCGCCCACGACCTGGTTGAGTTCGCGCTCGCCGACCTGGCTCGGATGAATCGCCCTGGTTTCTTGCGCGTGGGCTTCCAGGGCAAGCTCAGTGACGACTACACCGGTGTGCAGTTCACCTACGGCGCGCAGCTCAACTACCACTTCAAGGGCAAGACTCGCGAGGTCAACCCGGCCTTCGTGCTGTCCAACTCCGCCAACGCATTCTTTGCCACGCCGGCGGGTGGTGGTGCGCCGCTGTCGCCCAGCCTAGCGCCTATCGAGAGCGTCGAGAGCGTGGCCCACTACGGCTTCAGCTTCAACCTCGGCGGCTCCATGCCCGTCACAGAAGACCGGGCAACGAGCGTGGGCCTGGGAGTCTGGATGGAGTACGAACAAGGTTACGCCCTGCGCGACGTCGGCTTCTCTGGCAACCCCTTCCCGCTGTTCCCGTTCGACGCCGCGCGCAACACAGAACGTGTTGCCCAAGCCCGTGGCTACCTGCGGGTGAGCCTGACCCACAACACGATCCAGGCCTACAAGGACGGCCTCACAGACTTCCCATACGTGCTCAGTTTGCAGGTCGATGATTCGGTGTACGGCCGTAATCAGTCCGAGCTGCAACTCGGCACCCTGCGCTTGAGCGTCCCCCTGACTCGCGGGGACGGCTGACAGCGCGGCGGGGGGCTCTCAAGGGAGGGTCCCTGCCGTGAGCAGCTCGTCTCGTTTCGCACCAGTGGAGGTTGGCATGGATCCGAAGATCTGGCATGGGCACTACGACAAGGGTGTCCCGGCAGCCATCGACTACAACGATTGGCCCATCTCGTCGTTGCTCGATCGCACCGCGGAACGTCTCCCTGATCGCGTCGCGCTGATCTTTCTGAACTGCAAGCTCACCTACAGGCAGCTGAAAGACCAGGTCGACCGTCTGGCCACCGCCCTGACAGCCCTGGGCGTGGCCAAGGACAGCCGGGTGGCCATCCACCTGCCCAACCTGCCGCAGACCGTCATCTCTCACTACGCGGTGCTGGCCTGTGGTGCGCAGGTTGTGATGACCAATCCGCTGTACGTGCCCCGAGAGATCGTGCACCAATGGAATGACTCAGAGGTCGACGTGGCCATCACGGCCGATTTCCTGTATCAACGCTCCATCGCACCGATCAAGGACAAGGTGGGGGTGCGTCACTATCTGGTGACGTCCATTCCTGAGTACCTGCGCTTTCCGCTCAGGCAGCTGGCACCGTTCAAGCTCAAGAAGCAGGATCCGCCGGCCATTGCAGAGATGCCCACCGGGCCGGACATCCACCCGTTCCGCAAGCTGATTGACAGCACCTCGCCTGCGCCGCCTCGCCCGCAGGTGTCCATGGATGATCTGTGTGCGCTGCAGTACACGGGTGGCACGACAGGTGTCTCGAAGGCGGCGATGCTGAGCCATCGCAACCTCTCGTACAACGCTCAGCAGGTGCGCTCCTGGATGCCGCGCATGGCCGACGGCGAGGAGGTCTTCCTCGCGGCCTTGCCCTACTTCCACATCTTCGGCATGACCGTGTGCATGAATGTTCCGGTCATGATGGGTGCGTCCATCGTGATCATGCCCAACCCGCGGGACATCCCGGGGATGCTCAAGAACATCAGCAAGCATCGCATCACCATGATGCCCGGCGTGCCCGCCATCTTCGGCGCGATCCTCAACTCGCCGGGTCTTGAGAAGGTCGACATGACCAGCGTGAAGGTCGTGTTCTCCGGCTCGGCGCCCCTGCCCGAAGACGTCACGCGCCGGTTCGAGAAGCTCACCGGAGCCAACATCTTCGAGGGCTTTGGTCTCACCGAGACGTCACCGGCGACCCACGTCAATCCCGTCGATGGCAATCGCAAGACCGGCTACGTGGGCATGCCCATGCCAGACACCGATGCCCGGGTCGTCGACATGAACACCGGCACCGCAGAGCTTTCTCCTGGCGAAGAGGGCGAGCTGATCATCAAGGGCCCCCAGGTCATGGTGGGCTACTGGAAGCGCCAGGACGAGACCGACCTGATGATCAAGGACGGCTGGCTCTTCACCGGCGATCTGGCGGTCATGGACAACGAGGGCTACTTCAAGATCGTCGGGCGCAAGAAGGACATGATCCTGGCCTCTGGCTACAACATCTTCCCGGACGAGATCGACCAGATCCTGTGCAACCACCCGGCCATCATCGAGGCGTGCACCATCGGTGTGCCTGACGAGAAGCGGGGCGAGACGGTGAAGTCCTTCGTCGTGATGGGCGAGGGAGCGACCGTCACCGCCGAGGATCTGATGACCCACTGTCGGGACAATCTCGCCGCGTACAAGGTGCCTCGGTCGATCGAGTTTCGAGACGAGCTGCCCAAATCAGCGATGATGAAGCTGCTGCGCCGCTCCTTGCGCGACGAAGAGATCGCCAAGAAGAAGGGCTGAGAAGAGACCGGGATCTTTCCCCCGGCCGGGGCGAGGGGCGTTAGACTTGGCGGTTCGCAGAGCGCTCTGCCTTTGCTGCCCTTCATCTCGCCTCACACCCTTGACGTCGGAGTTCTCATGGTTCCCCCCTTGTTCCGTACAGTTGCCCTCTGCGCGGTTGCGGCCTTCTTCATGGGCTTCGGGCCCGACAGCTCCGTGTCGGCTCAGACAACCCATGTCGTCAACGTGGCCGACTTCAGCTTCTCGCCGAAGAACATCACCATCGACGTGGGCGACACGGTGCGCTGGGTCTGGGTCTCTGGCGATCACACGGTCACCGAGGGACTGGGCCCGTTCCCGTCCGGCGGTGAAGCCTTCAATGAGCCGGTGACCACCAGCACGGGCAACTACGAGCTGACCTTCGACACCCAGTTCCTGTTCGACAACCCGCGCTCAGCCAACCTCTACGAGTACTACTGCATTCCCCACTTCGCCTTCGGGATGAAGGGGAGTGTCAAGGTGACCAGCCCTTGGGTCGATCAGGGCTTCGCTCTCGCGGGCACCGGCGGCGATCCTCAGCTGATCGGCACGGGAACGCTCGCTGCGGCCACGAACGCCACCCTTGAGTTGTCCAACGCTGCGCCCAGCGCGACCGTGGGCCTCTTCGTCTCCTTCGCGTCCACCCCCGTGCCGTTCAAGGGCGGGACTCTGTGCACCATCCCCCTCGCCTCGGTGACGATCTTCCCCATCGGGCCCTCGGGCTCTGTGGTGCTGCCCACAGTGGTGCCGGCGGGCATTCCCATGGGTGCCGAGGTGTTCTGGCAGTACGGCATCCAGGACGCTGGCGCCGTGGCGGGCGTGTCCCTGTCCAACTGCGTGCAGTCGATCTTCCCCTGACTCCGACGAGCCCGGCCGCTCGGAGTTGGCCGCGCTCGTCGTCTCTCAGCCTCTCCATGCGCGACATCACGTGGCGGCTGAGCATCATTTGCTTTTCGCCAGGGGCCACGAGGCGTAGAACGAGTGCTCGCCTTGATGGGGGCGTGGCGGAACAGGCAGACGCATGGGACTTAAAATCCCAAGACCGAAAGGTCGTCCGGGTTCGAGCCCCGGCGCCCCCACACCGTCAGTGCCAGCGCTACGCTTGAGAGTGGCGGTGACAGAAAACCTCGGTTCCCAGCTCGGTCCCCTTCAAAAAACACTGATTTTATAGGGGCTGCAGCGCTTGAAGCTGGCATGGCCGACCGGTAGTGTCGCCTCAAATGAGCGAGGACAACGCTGTTCTCGCCGACTTCTGAACTACCAACTGATTCTGAGGAGCCCGAGATGGCCGCCAAGAAGGCACCGGCAAAAGCAGCCACCAAGCCCCGGACCAAAGCCGAGATCTTCAAGACCATTTCCGAGAACACTGGCCTGACCCGCAAGGACGTGGTGTCTGTGTTCGACGAGATGGGCGTACTCATGAAGAAGGACCTGGGCCGTCGCGGTCCCGGCGTCTTCAACCTCGCTGGCCTGATCAAGTGCCGCGTCGTGAAGAAGCCCGCTGTGAAGGCCCGCAAGGGCACCAACCCGTTCACGGGTGAAGAGATGATGTTCAAGGCCAAGCCGGCGCGCAAGGTCGTCAAGACCACGCCGCTCAAGGGTCTCAAGGACATGGCCAGCTAAGGGCTGTGGGCAGTGAGTGCCCGTCTTCTTCCCGAAGACAGGCGAGCTGCCAAACACCTGACGAAGGATCCGAGCAGTCCGGGCGATGCCGAGGCATCACCCGGACTGCTCGCGTTTCCGGCCCAGAGAAAGGCGAGCTGTGACAAAGGCGGGCATGAGCAGCGACCGCGCCCACGGCGTGCTCCACGTCGGCGACCGTCTCACCCGTTGGCGTCGCCGAGGTCCGTTGGATGGCAGGCCGCTGATCGTGTTGACCCACGGCGCGGGCGCTGGGCACGACAGCCCGTTCATGGGGGCCACTCGAGACGGCTTGTTGGCTCGTGGCTGCACCGTGGTGTCCGTGAACTTCTGCTACATGCAGCGCATGCAGGACGAGCAGCGCCGCCGCCCCCCTGACCCCATGCCAGTGCTGAAGCAGACCCTGGCCTTGATGTTGGAGAGGGTGAGCCGATGGTGCCAGCCGCTGAGGTGCCAACCTCCGCTGATACTGGTGGGCAAGTCCATGGGCGGGCGGGTGTCGTCGCTGCTGCTGGCCGAGGGGCTGGCCCCTGGGGTGAGGGGGGCGGCCTACCTTGGCTACCCGCTCCATCCGGCGGGCAAGCCGGAGCGCCTGCGCCGGCAGCACCTGCCCGAGATCTCCGTGCCCCAGCTGTTCCTCTCGGGCACCTCGGATGCCCTGGCCACCCGGTCCCTCCTGGCCGAAACCGTGGACTCTTTGGGTCCCCGCGCCGCCCTGCGCTGGATCGAGGGCGGCGATCATTCCCTGGCCGTTCGTCGCAGCGCCCCCTTGGAAGGCGCCGATGAATGGCTGGATCTACTGGGGGGCTTCATCGACGGGCTCCCGGCGCGGTAACATTGCCATCCCCTGGTCGTCCGGCCCTGGCACATACCAGTGGCCCCGGGACGACGCAGGTCTCAAGGACCGTCCAAGCTCCATGCCACCACAGATCACCATCACAGGGGGAGCCGGTTTCGTCGGCTGCCATCTCGTGCGCCGGCTCGTCCACGACGGGGCAGAGGTCACCGTGCTCGACGATCTCTCCGCGCCCAGCGAGATGGGCCTGCCGGGGCACTCGTCGCTCGATCTGATCGAGGGGGACGTTCGCGACGGCTCCGCCGTGGCCCGTGCGCTCGATGACGCCGCACTGGTGGTGCACATGGCGTCGGTGGTGGGGGTCGAAGCGGTGACCGCCGATCCTCAACGGACGGCCTCGGTCATCCTGGATGGGACCGCGCAGGTCTTGGAGGCTTGCCAGGCCCGCGATGTCCCCTTGTTGTTCCTCTCCTCCTCCGAGGTCACCGACGCACCGCGTCACGGCCCTCGCGCGGTCTACGGCGAAGCGAAGCGAGAGGCCGAGGCCCTGCTCCTGGCCGCTGCCCGGCAGCTGCCCATCTCCATCGTGCGCCCGTTCAATATCGTCGGTCGCGGCCAGTCTGCGCCGGGCATGGTCTTGCCTGCCCTGGCTCACGCCGCCCGAGCGGGCATGCCCCTGCCAGTGCACGGTGATGGCGAGCAGGAGCGCTCGTTCTTGCATGTCGAAGACCTGGTCGATGTGCTGGTCGACCTGACCTCTCGCCCCGCAGCCCCAGGGGGCGAAGTCCTGGAAGTGGGCTCCGAAGAACGGCTGTCCATCTCTTCTTTGGCGGGACGGCTGGTGCATCTGGCGGGCAGCGGCGCCGTGGTCCGCAGCCATCCGCCGTGTCCCCGTCGTGAAGATTTGCCCCGGCGCGCTCCCGACCTGGCGGGGCTGCGACGGCGTGTCCACTTCTCTCCTCGCTGGTCTCTCGACGCCATCTTGAGAGACGCCCTGGCCCATGCCTGATGTGCTGCGCGTCATCGCCCGGTTGAACCTGGGTGGTCCCGCGCGTCATGTGATGCGCATCGATGCGCCCCTGGCTCGGCGAGGTTGGCGGTCCCTTCTGGTGACCGGCAGGTGCGAGCCAGACGAGCCGGACCTGATCGAAGAAGCACGGGACCGGGGTCTCGATGTGCGCGTGGTGCCAGAGCTCGGCCGGGCCCTGCGCCCAGGGCGAGACGGGTTGGCACTGCTGGCGCTGCGGCGCATCGTGCGGGAGACCGAGCCCCAGGTGGTGCACACCCACACCGCCAAGGCTGGCCTGTTGGGACGCTTGGCCGCCCTGGGTGCGCCGTCCAAGCCGCTGTTGGTGCACACCTACCACGGCCATGTTCTGCGCCACAACTTCGGGCCCATCACCTCGGCTTGGATGCGAGCGGCCGAGCGCCGTCTGGCGGCGGTGAGCCATCGTCTGGTGGCCGTGTCCCATCAGGTGGCGAACGAACTCCATGACGAGTTGGGCGTGGGACGCTCTGATCAGTGGGCGGTGATTCCCCCAGGGATCGACCCCCTGCGCACGGCCGCAGACCCCCAGGCGGGACAGCAGCTGCGCCGGGAGCTGGGCCTGGAACCTGACCATGTGCTGATCGGCGTGGTGGGGCGACTGGAGTCGATCAAGCAGCCCCACCGAGCTCTCAACGCCTTCGCCGCCCTGCCCCCAGGTTCAAAGGGCCGGCTACTGGTCATGGGGGACGGTTCGCTGGGGGCCGCCATTCGTGAACGGGTGGAGGCCCTCCCAGGCGCCCAGTGGCTGCCGCCCCGCGCCACCTTGGGGGCGCTCTGGGCCGCCCTGGATCTGCTGCTGCTGCCGAGCCGCGCCGAGGGGCTGCCCCAGGCGGTGGTCGAGGCCTTGCGGGCAGGCGTGCCGGTTCTGGCCCACAACGTGGGGGGGCTGCCCGAGCTGGTCGACCACGGCAGGGCGGGTTACCTGGTCGACCCAGACGACGCAGTGGCCTTGGCGGCCCGCCTCGCCGAGCTGGTCGCCGATGGACCCCGGCGCCGCGCCTTCTCGATCTACGCTGCGAGCCGAGACTGGTCCGCGCATGAACCCGACCGCATCGGCGCAGCCATCGCCCGGCTCTACGGAGCAGCCGTCAATGAACGGGAGCTGGAGACGGGAGACCTGAGCGGTCATGCTGCCGCGTCATGCGGATACTGATCGTCACCCAGGTTCTCGACCGTACCGACGCCGTGCTGGGATTCTTCCACACCTGGTGCAAGGTCTTTGCTGAGCACGTCGACTCGTTGGTGGTCGTGGCGCAGCGGGTAGGCGAGGTCGAGCTGCCAGACAACGTCGAGGTGGTCTCCCTGGGCAAGGAGAGCGGCGCGGGCAAGCTGGCCATGCTGGCCCGACTGAACGCCTGCCTTCTGGGATCGGTGGGCAGCCGCCGCCCGGACGCGGTGTGGGCCCACATGGTGCCGAAGTTCGTCCTCTACGCTGCGCCCGTGTGCACGGCCCGGCGCATCCCCCAGTACCTCTGGTACACGCACAAGGGGGTCGACCGCAATCTGCGCCTGGCGGTGGGGTTGGTGCGTCAGGTGTTCACCGCTTCAGAGGAGTCGTTTCGCTACAGCGGTGGCTTTCACAAGCGGCTGGTCACGGGCCATGGCATCGACGGCGAGCACTTTCATCCCGGGCCCGAGCAGCGCCCGGTGGATGTGCTCACCGTGGCCCGCCTGGCTCCGAGCAAGGGGCAGGACGAGCTGTTGGCTGCTCTGTCGCTGCTGCCGAGCTGCCCGGTGACCGAGATCGCCGGGGACATCCTGCTCGATTCTGATCGGCCCTTTCGTGACGCGCTTCATGAGCAGGCCGCGACGCTCAAGGGTCCGGTCACCTTCTTGGGTGCCGTGCCCTACGGCGAGGTGGCGAACGTCATGCGTCGGGCCAAGGTGATGGTCAACGTGTCCCACACGGGCAGCGTCGACAAGGTGGTGCTGGAGGCCATGGCCTGCGGGACGATCCCCCTGAGCTGCAACGAGTCGTTCGAGCGGGTGTTCGGCCCGGAGCTGAGCCCTCGGTTGATGTTCCCTGCGAACGACCCGGGTGCCCTGAGTGCACGACTGACAGAGATTCTGGCGCTCTCCGATGAGGCCCTCAGCGCGCTGGGACGGCAGCTGGCCCAGCGGGTGGCCGAGCAGCACGACCTGGGCGCCTTGATCCCGCGCATGGTCGCGGCCATGGGAGGGGAGCGATGAGCCTGTTGCCCGGGGCGGGCGGTGGGCGCGCACAGCTGGTCGACCAGGTGGCCCTGCGCCTGGGTGTGCTACGGGGGCTGTCTCGGTTTCTGCACTCCCAGCTGGCCCCGGACGGCAGCGCCCTGTGCAAGCGGCACCGGGTCGAGCACACGGGCAAGCTCGTCTACGGCGCCGTGATCGACCTGACCCTGTGGCGCTTCACTCGCGAAGAAGAGGATCTGCAACGGGCGCTCTCTCGAGTGCTGCGCACCGTGTCCATGCTGGGGACAGATCCCGAGTCTCATGTGCCGGTGTTCTTGCCTGGGCGGGTCGACCCGCGCAACGCGTCCACCAACGCCATCGATGGCGGAGCCTGCGCGGACGTGTTGGCTACGTTGCTCGAAGAGGTTCCTGAGGCGTTCAGCGAGAGCGAACGGGAGCGCACCACGGAAGCCCTGGTGACCCACGTCGATGGGTACCTGCGCCACGCTGCCCGCGCACGGCCCATCACTGCCCAGCGTCTGTGGGCGGCCACCGGTGTGGCCCGGGCTGCGCGCCTGCTGGGTCGCGACGACTGGCGCGCCGACGCCCTGGCCGGGTGTCGACTGGCCCTGCAAGAGCTGACGTCTGATGGAGTGGCGCCCTACGTCCCCGAGCACACCGACCACTGCACTCACGAAGGGCTGGCGGACGTGTCCGGGTTCTATCACTCGCGCACGCCGGGCTTCGTCCTCTACGTGCATGACGTGCTGGGCGAGCCCCTCGATGACTTCGCCAAGGAGCGGCTGACCGCGTCCCTCGATGCGTTGATGGCCATGCGCGATGGCAACGGTCGCAAGGTCATGCACAACGAAGCCAAGGCCTGGTACTGGGAGAGCGGTTACGAGGTGGCCAGCCATCCCTTCGACGCCTATGCCTTGCACACCGGCGCCCGCCTGCTCGATCGCCCCGTCTACAGCAACGAGGCGGGGCGGGCCATGGAGGAGTGGCTGGCCCACCTGTCCGTGCTCGACGGTGCCGCGCTCAGCCATGATGGGCCCGGGGTGAACTTTCAGTGCCCGGTGTTCTGGTCAGGGCACGGGGCCTGGGCCGCCCGGGTGATCACGGATGTGCCGTTGCGGGCCGAGGCCCGAGACCCCGTGGACGTCGACCTGCCAGAGAGCGGGCTGGTGCACGTCGAACGTCCTCGCTACACGGCGGTGTTGCGCGGCCGCCGGCGGAGGAACAGCAACCTCTTCGGCTGCGACGTGGGCGGCGGAGCGCTGCAGTCCCTGGTGGTGCGCGACAACCCGCGCCTCGCTCAGGGCAAGGACGTCGTGCCCATGAGCCGCTTCTCCGTGCAGCGGCGGGGGTCGTACCGGCTGCGACCGCAAGGCTCTCCCGGACGCCTCTCCACCTGGCGGTCACTGCTCAGCGCCCAACGGAGCGACCTGCGCTTCAGGCTCTTCGTGGCCAAGGTCGAGTGGGATGCTCGGCGCTGGTTGCCCGCCCTTCTCTACCCCTTTCGGCACCTGCTCCTGCGCACCTGGCGGGACGCCTCGCCCTGGTTCGCCTCCCACCGCGATGTGGCCACCAGCCATGTCTACGACGGCCATACCGTGGTCTTCGAAGGTGGCCTGGCAGATTGGGACGGCGTGCGGGCCAAGGGCCTCACCACCCGCCGCCACTACGCCTTCGAAGAGGAGGCCGTGGCGCTGACCGACGTGCTGCTGTCCGACGGCGCGACAGGGCGCCTGGCCTACCGGCTGCCCGCAGAGTGGGTCGACATCACGGTGGCCGCCGAAGGGGTCGAGGTCACCCGCAAGGGCGACTCGATCACCGCCAGCCTGACGGGTGGCAAGGCGCGACTCGAGATCAGCGGACGTTGGAGATGCTGAGTCCGCGGCCCGGCCCGGTGCTTGCGCGCCAACTCGCCTCGGGGGATGGCCTCGCCTGCACCGTGCAGCCTGGAGGTCTTGGCGGGCGCTGAACAGGGCCGACGGGAGAGGCTCAAGAATCGATGTGCGCAGGCTGTCCTTGGCGGCGCCAGCTGTCGATGCGCCTGAGCACGAAGGGGTCCGCGGGCAGGGCCAGGGTCTCCTCCAGATCACGGGTCAGATCGAAGGTCAGCCCCCCTTCGTCCTGTTGAGCGCTGGGCGGCCGGGTCATCAGGGTCTTGGTGGTCTCGGTCCGTTCGCCCCAGATGCGCCGGGCCGCCCCGCGGCAGGTGGGGTCAATGAGCGGGTCGTAGGCCCGCCCGGTGCCCAGGCCCGGTCGCCAATCGCTCTCAAGCATGATCCGCTGGCGAGTGGGCAGCTGGCCCTTCAGGATCAGCTCGGCTACATCCTGAAGGCCGGTGAGCCGCGACTGACGTCCCGCGGGCAAGCCGGCTCCCACCAGCACCAGGGGCACGCGGATGCTGGGCTCGAACAGATCGGGCCCGGACATGAACCAGGCCTCGTGCTCGGACAGGCTCGTGCCATGGGGCGCGGTGACCACCAGCAGATCGTCGTCCGGGATGGAGTCGATCAGCCGGCCGATGGACTGGTCGAGCAGGGCCACCGAGGTGTCGTACTGAGCCACACCCGTGGCCACGTCCACCAGACCGGCCTCAGGGTTGGGCGGGGGGCTGGGGGGGAAGGCCGCGTTGCCGTAGTGGGTCTGGGACAGGTCGGCCACCTGGGGAAACGTGAACGCCCCGGTGGCCGGGCTGCGGGCATCGGCGGGGATGTCGTAGGGCAGCTCGAGGTCCGACAAGTGCACCCACAGGAAGAGCGGGCGACGGTCGGCGGCAGCCAGCTGCTCTCGAGCGGCGGCCACCAGGCTGTCGTGGTGCGCCTGAGGTCGGACCAGGACACTCTCGAAGCCCTCCATGAGACCGTGACCACCGGCCAGGGCGACCACCGCCGCCGTGCGGTAGCCACGAGCGGCGAACGAGGTGGCCAGCCGTGGCAGCTGGGGGTGCAGTTGTCCCCCAGCGCTGCGGACATCGTGATCGACCGGGGCCAGGCCCGTGAGCAGGGTGCTCAGCCCGGGCAGGCTCGACGGCAGGGGAGTGACCACCGTATCGAAGCGCAGGCCTCGCTCAGCTCGGGCACTCAACAGGGGCATGTCGTCAGGCTGGAGCCGGTCGGCCCTGAGCGATGAGATGGTCAGCAGCACCACGTCCGGGGGGCGAGCTCGGGAGACCAGCAGCGAGGGGGCGCTTGCCGTGGCCAGGGACGGGGGGGCGGCTACCGCAGCGAAGCCCGGCCAGGCTGGGCCTGTCGAGAGGGCCCAGAGCTCTCGCCCGGCCAGGCTCGGCAGTCCCCGCAGGCTCGTGAGAGCCAGGCCAGAAAGGGCAGGCTGGTCGAGTTGCGCGGAGAGAGCCAGGGCGTCGGGGTCGCCCAGATCTCGCAGCAGCGGGCGCCCGGCCAGCAGACGCACCGCCGTGAGCTCGGGGGCATCCATGACCCGGTCGATGATCAGCACCGCGCTGTCCGGCGCAGAGCTGGACACAAGAGCCAGGGCCCGCCGGAAATCGAGGGGGACCTCAGGCGCGTTGACCCGCAGCCCGTCGATGACCGTCACCGCCCTGGGCTGCTGCCAGGCCGACTCCAGCCACAGCGCCGGGGCGATGACCAGGCCCGTGGCCAGCGCGCCCAGGGCCATCTGGGCGCCCAGCCCGAACCGCTCCACCAGCTTCAGCGCACCGGTGGAGCTGGGCACCGCCAGAACCAGACTCAGCAACGCACAGAGGGGGACGGTCGCGGGCCCGCCAGCAGCAACGAGCAAGCCGCTGGCCAGGGCAGCGGCCAAGAGGCCCAAGAAAAAGTAGGCCTCTCGCCCCGGGCTGGCGTTGAGGTGGCGCACGCCAGGCACGAAGAAGAGGCTGGCAGGGAAGACCACGGCCGCCACGCTCCAGGCAGCACCGAGGGACGGCTGCCATCGCAGCTCGGGCCAGTCGGTGAGTGCGATGGCCAGGCCCGCTCCCAGGGCCAGGTGTAGAGCGGGGCGCCAGAAGGGTGCGCGGAGATGGCCCGGCTCTCGCTCTCGTTGGCCGCTGCCACCGCTGCGCAGAGAGGGGTCGGGATGACGGATACAGGCTCGATGACTCCAGGCCAGGCCCACGAGCCATCCGGGGAGGAGCAGCCAGGCGGCGGTGGTGTCACAGAGCACCAACCCGAACGCCGCCAGGGCCATGACCCGGGGCACGTGATAGCTGGCTCGGCGTAGGGTGGAGAGGGTCGAGGTGAGCAGCAGGGCTGCAAAGGCGAGGGTGAGCGCCAGGGGGGAACCGTTGACGAAGGGCAGCAGCGCCGTGGCCAGTCTGGGATCGAGTGAGCCAGCCAGCTGTTCGCCCGCGGGATAGCCCGCCTCGGTGGCGAGCAGGGCCAGCCCCACCAGGGGGTTGAGGCCCAGGAGCAGGGCCGCCATGGCACCAGCGCCGCCCCGATTGCCCCACAAGCGGCAGATGGCCTCGGCCACGAGCAGCAGGGCAGCGGCCAGGGCTGAGAGGCTGAGCAGGGCCGAGGTGACCAGGACGTGGCTCCCTGATCCCGCCGCCAGGCCAGCGGCGGCTGCACCGTGAAAGCCTCCGGAGGCCAAGGTAGGAGCCACGGGGGCGGCGTGGTCCAGCCATTGCCGAGCGCTCAAGGCCTGCTCGAAGTGCTGGCTGCCTGTGGCCGGGTGGAACGGGTCGATGACCACGGCCACCACAACCAAGGACAGGGCCACGATGGCCAGGCACACGGGGGTGCGCTGGGGCCACAGCGGCATGGGCTCGGGGTGTGGGGGCTGACGGCCCAGCCAGCGGTCGTAGGCCGCCAGTCGCAGTCTCCCGGCGCAGCAGAGCAGCACCGCCGCTCCTTGGGTCGCCAGGGCCAGGTGCTCGGGGGACCAGCCCAGGCGTTGGGCCGCGACGGTGAGGCCGGCCAGCACCAGGGTTGAGCCGCAGAGCGCCGCGCCGCAGACGAAGAAGGCCCGGTCGACCACGCTGACCAGGCGCAGCAGTCCCCAGCCGGGGCAGAAGAGCAGGGTCGCTGCGGGGGCCAGGCTGCCGGGCAGGACGGCGAACGTCCCCAGGCCGACCACGGCCAACAACAGAGGCAAGCTGGTGCGGTTCCCGGCGCGGGTCATGGGCCGAGGGTAGCCTGAGGGATCGGCCGCTGTGTGTGGCAAAACACAGAAGCGGCTGAGGGACTGCTGGCGCCTCGCCGAGTCTGCATCCGGCGAGGTGGCTCCTGTCCCATGGCTCGACTACGATGCGCCCCTCCCACACCGTTCCACCATGACGCCACCGAGTGTTCCGCCTAGTGTGCCACCGAGTGTGCTCCCGAGACCGCAGCCAGGAGGTTCCGTGAAGACCGTGACCCAGGCCCTCGCTGCTGGCCTCGTACTGGGTGCCGCCTGGGGGGCGACCGAGGCGCTGATCCGGCTGATCGAGTCCTGGGCGGCTTTCTCCGTGGCCATGGGGGCGGCCCAGCCCGTGCCCTGGATGCAGACCGGGGCGATCCTGGCCCTGGCCGCCGTGCGCTACGCCGTGCCCATGATGGTCCTCACCGTGCTGGCCTTGCCAGTGGGACGCCTGGTCTGGCGGCGAGGCGCCGGGGCCTCACTCGCAGCGCCCCGCACCGCACTGGCGATCCTGGTCTTCGTCAACCTCTTCTGGTGGACCAAGCCCTGGTTCGCCTTCTCCTGGGGATACCCCTGGCACCATCCCCAGCGGCTGGCCCTGAACTGTGCCTGGGCTGCGCTGGCTGCTCTGGTGGCCACGGTGGTCATTCGCCGTCGGGCCTCTGGGGCCGAGCCTGCGGGCACCTGGCCGGGCCGGGGGCTGACGGCTGTCGTGATCGTGCTGCTCGTGGTGGGCGGGGGAGCCGCCCATCTGCGCGAGCAGCGGCTGACAGCTGAAGAGTCGCTGGCTGACGAAGAGCGTCCGCCCAACGTGGTGTTGGTGGTGGTCGACGCCCTGCGCGCCGATCGCCTCGGTTGCTACGGCTACGACGAACGCACCCCGGCCGTGTCGCCTCACGTCGACCAGTTGGCGAGCGAAGGGGTGACCTTCGAACGGGCCGTGGTCCAGGCGCCGTTCACCTGGACGTCCTTCGGCTCCATGCTCACTGGCAAGTACCCCCGAGAGCACGGCCTGATCAAGATGTCCCCGGACCAGGTGCTCGACACCGCGCGCAATCGCACCCTGGCCCAGGCCCTCGACGAAGCGGGCTACGCCACCGGCGCGTTTCTCACGGGCACCCTGTCGAACAACACGGGACTGTTGCGAGGGTTCGATACCTACTTCGAGACCATCGTGGGGCATGAGCCGGTCAACCGTCACAGCAAGTGGTCGGTGGTGCGCAGCCGGTTGCTCTTCTCCGTGCTCTACAACAAGGTGCGCCAGGCCCTCGACCCGCGCTTGGTGAACACCGAGGCTCTCGACTGGATCGAAGGCCACGCCGACGTGCCCTTCTTCGCCATGGTGCACTACTACAGTACGCACACGCCTTACGACCCGCCCGAGCCCTACAAGTCGATGTACGACGCTGGGTACACGGGGGCTTTTCATCCGTTCTTTCAGAGCCACGGTATCTGGCTGATCAAGCAGCAGCAGGCCGGGGTCTGCGAGCACGACGGGTTGCCCACCTGGAGCTGTGACCACTTCGATGAGCAGCGCGATGTCGATCACATCAGCGCGCTCTACGATGGGGGCGTGGCCTTCGCCGACGACATGCTCGGGGATCTGCTCGACTTGCTCGACGCGAAGGGGCTGACCGAGGACACCCTGGTGATCTTCACTTCAGACCACGGCGAAGAGATCTACGACCACGGCGTCTTCGATCACGACTGGATGTTCAACACGAACCTCTACGTGCCCTTCGTCTGGCGCCTCCCCGGACGTCTGCCGGCGGGGGCTCGGGTGACCTGGCCCGTCGAGATGCTCGACCTGCCTGCCACCGTGCTAGCCCTGACCGGCGTGGGCACCATGGACGCTGGGGATGGCGCACCCGCCCTGCCGTCACGGAGTCTGGTGCCCGATGCCCACGGCACCGACCCGGGCCTCGACGAGCACACGGTCTTCGCCGAGAACGTGCGCTACCTCTCCATGATGACCGACGATTGGAAGCTGACCCAGAACCGCTTCAGCCGTGAATCGGTACGCATCTTCGATCTGTCCGATGATCCACAAGAGCTGCATCCCCTGCGCACCGACGACCCGCGATTCGAAGCGGCGGCAGAGCTGCTCACGACCATGGTCCGCTACGATGCCTCCCAGCCTGAGCCGAACCAGATGGCGGCGTCGAGCCCTGAAGCGAAGGCTCGGGCGCTACAGCGGCTACAGCAGTTGACCGAGCTGGGCTACATGCACGGGCTCAGCCCCGAGGCGCTGGAGGCCATCGACGCTGGCAACGAAAACGCTCTCGAGTTGATCGGCGACACGGATCTGGTGGGCAGCAATCACGTGATCGAAGAGAACCTCTACACCTGGCCCCACAGCTGGCCACCCAAGATCGACGGGGTCGATGGGCAGCATATCGAGCCCGACCTGCCCGGCGATGCAGACCAGGCCGGCGCCTCGCAGAGCCTTGAGCCTGCTTCGCCTGGCGCTGCTGACCCGGGCGACGGGGGCGGCTGAGCGCAGTGGCGGGCAGCGAACTCACGCGCCTGGAGCTGGTGGTCAACATCCGCTTTCCTGGGACAAGGGCACACGGCATCCAGGTCGCCGCCATGGCGGAGGCCCTGGCGAGCACAGGCCTCAACGTCGACGTGGTGGTGCCCCGCCGTTATCCCTACCGCGACCAGGACCCCTGGTTGCACTATGGCGTGACGCGCACCTTCAGTGTGCAGCGCATCGCCAGCATCGACACCATCGACATGGTGCCCGCCCGGCTGCAGCGTCTGCCCTTCTTGATGCAGTCGCTGACCTTTGGCCTGCGGGCCCTTGCTCGAGCCGCCGTCGAACGGGACGCGGGCATCTTGTTGCGCGACCACTACACCCTCGAGATTCTCGTGCGGGGTCTGCGCGCCGCCGATCGACGTCGCCTCGCGGTCGAGGTTCATGACCTGCCCGCGCCGGGGGAGCGGCGGCGACGTCTGGCTCATGCTGTCTGTCAGGTGCCGGCGGTGATCACCATCACCGAGGCCTTGCGGGACGATCTGATCAGCGAGGGTGTAGACCCTCAGCGTATTCTGGTGGCCCGCGATGGTGTGCATCTCGACAGGTTCATCGGTCTGCCTGATCGAGCGAGCTTGCGAGAAGAGCTCGGTCTGCCGCGGCACTCGCCCCTGGTGGCCTACGCCGGCCAGCTCTATCGCTGGAAGGGTGTGGACGTGCTGGTCGAGGCCCTGGGCGCTCTGCGCCAGGCCCATCTGGTCATCGTCGGTGGCGACGACGAGAACAGGCCCCGCCTGCAAGAGCTGGCCAATCACCACGCACCGGGGCGAGTGCATTTCATCGGCCCTGTGCCTCACGTCGAGGTGCCCCGTTATCTGGCGGCCGCCGACGTGATCTCCCTGCCCAACAGCGGCGCCGAAGAGATCTCCCAGCGCTACACGTCTCCGCTCAAGCTGTTCGAGGCCATGGCGTCGGGGCGGGCCATCGTGGCCAGTGACCTGCCCTCTCTGGGCGAAGTGCTGAGCGATGGCGTGAACGCGCGGCTTGTCCCTGCGGATGACCCGTCGGCATTGGCCCGAGTCCTGGGAGAGGTGCTGTCCAATGAGCCAGCCGCGCGGGCCCTGGCCGATCGGGCACTGCACGACGTACAGGCGTTCAGCTGGGCGCGGCGGGGACAGAGCGTGGCCTCGTTCCTGCGCGACAAGCTGGCGGTGGCGAGCTGATGAAGCATCCCCTGAAGCTGGTGCTGTTGGTGGTGGCCCTGTTGTTGGGTGTGTCCCTCGACCATGGGCTGCCTCATCGCTATGTGCCGGACGACACCGCGGTGCGCTGCGCCCTGGGTATCGCCCAGGATCTCACCGGTGGGCAGGTGCCCCTCACCGAAGCCCTGTTTCCGCCGGACGGTCGTTACACCACCTACCCCATGTTGCTGCCCGACCTCGACCTGCTGGCCCTGGGTGGACGGTTCGCCGTGGGCTTGGTTTTCGGCGAGTGGTCCGATCCCGGCAGCTTCAAGGCGGCCGTGTTCGAAGACCCCGGGTTGGCCTGGATGCCGGCGCGGCTGGTGTCCTGGTTCATGGGGCTGGTCGTGGCCTTCGGCGTCTACCGCGCGGCTCGCGAGCTGCGCCGAACTCGCCACGAGGCGGCCCTGGCGTCGCTGCTGGCGGGTTCGTCGTTGTTGCTCGTGCAGTACGCCCACACCGCGCGTCCCTGGGCGACCATGATGGGCTTCGGCGCCTTGACCCTGTGGACCTCGCTGCGGCTCCGTCGGCGGCGACATCTGCGCGCCGTGTTGGCGCCGTTCGCCTGCGCGGCCCTTGCGGCGGCGAGTTTTCAGGTGGGCCTGGCGTTCTTGGCTTTTCCTGTGGTGGCCTTGGCGCTGGTTGTCACTCGTGGCGCTGGTCCTGCGGGGAGCGATGGCGAGGCACAGGGAGGCGAGGCGTCTGCTGGCGTGCTCTTGCGGCGAGGCGTCGTGGCGGTGGGGCTGGCGCTGCTCTTGCTGGTGACCGTGGGCTATCCCCACGTGCTGCTGCACTCGGGCTCGTCGGCCGCCGCTGACCAGGGCGGTATGGCCGGGCAGCTCGACCCGGACGCCAGCGCCGCGGTCGGTGTGGGTGGGCAGACCTTCGCCTTTGATCAGCTCAAGGGCGCCCTGGCTGCAGAGGTGGCCACCTCGTGGATCGGCTATGAGCCCGTGCTCGTGGTGGCCGGGCTGGCGGGACTGCTGTTGATGCTGCGCCGCAAGCCCAGTCGCGAGGAGCTGTGTCTCGTGGTCGCTCCGGCGCTGTGCTTCGTGGCGCTGTTTCTGCTCTACAACGGGACCCACGTCCGCTACCTCATGCCGGCGAGCCTGTTCCTGGCGCTGGGCGCCGCCCGGCTCCTTGTCTCTGTCTTCAGGGCTGGGGTCCTGGGCAGGGTGATCGCGGTGCTGCTGGTGGCCGTGCCCCTGGTGCAAGCCGCTCGCCTCGACCTGCTCCTGGGACGGACCGACACGCGCACCCTGGCCGCAGACGTCTTGCCCGGCCTGACCACTCCGGGAGAACGGCTGGCCGTCGATGGCATGGGCTCTCGCTACGGTCCGCCCCTGGCGCCGCGCCCGGAGCCCCTTGCTGAGGCGTTGGCCGCCGGGCTGTGGCTGAACCGCACCGAGGGCCGGGTGCTGGAGGACGCGGCCACGGGTCTGCCGCCGGGAGCCAACGCCCTGGCGTTGATCCCCGTGGCGCGCTTCTGGCGTTTCGACAGCTACTACCCCACGGACTATCTGTACGACGGCCTGAGCGAGGCTCAGCACCGGGCGGCGGGGCGAGACACGGCCAGCGATGGCAGGCCCATCGCCCCCGTGCCGCTCACCACGTGGCTGGACGACTGGGCCATCGACGCCTTCGTGCAGGTCGATCGCATCGCCGACGATGAGCGGCGCCGTCCCCTGACCGATTTCACCCACAGCGCCTGCGAGCTGGTCTGGGAGATTTCCCCCACGGGGCGCAGCGCTCCCGTAGAGGCTGCCTTGCCCACGGACATGAGCTTCGCATTGACGCAGCTGTGGACATACGAACGCCCGGGTCCGTGGATCCGCTTCTGGAGACGGACGGACCGATGAACGAGGTCAGCGACAAGACCAGCGACACGCAGGTTGGAGCGGTGAGGCCCAAGGTCATGGTGCTGACCCACTCGCTCTCGCCCGTTGATGGCGTCGGCGTGTACGGCACCAACACCCTGCGCTTCCTGGCGCCGCTCTGTGATGGCATCTCGGTCTACATCGGACGCAAGCATCGGGGTCTGGGCGCAGAGCTGCCCCGGACGGGGGTGACGGTCTACGAGGTCTTGCCCACCGACCACTTTCCGTTCTTGAGCTGGCCCAAGCTGGCCTGGTTGCTGGTCTCGTCCCTGCCCATGTTGGTGCGGGCTGCCCGCCGGGCCGATGTGGTGCACAGCTTCTCTGACTACCCCATGGGGTTCGTGGCCACGTTGGTGGGCCTGTTGGCTCGCCGTCCCGTGGTGGTGTCGGGGCACGGCACCTATTCGGTGGCGCCTTGTTCCATGCCCTTCCATCGCCGACTCATCGGCTGGATGTACGCCCGGGCCGACCGCTTCGTCATGGGCGCGAACTTCGCCCTGACCCAGGTGCGTCGGGTGGCCACTCCCGCCGCTCCCGAAGTGGTGCCCTACGGTTGTGTGCCCGACGACTACGGGGTCCTGGCCGCTCGAGGGACCTTGCCTGAGGTCCCCGAGCCCTACGTGCTCTGCGTGGGCGAGGTGAAGCAGCGCAAGGGTTACACCACGTCGCTGCCAGCCTTTCTGGCCGCCTGGAAGCAACGCCCCGAGATGCACTTCGTCATCGTCGGTCGCTTCGTGGAGGAAGACCCGTACTACCTGCAGTTGTGTGAGTGGGTCAAAGAAGCAGGTGCAGAGCAGGCCGTGCACTTCGTCGGCAACGTCACCGAGGGGCGCAAGGTGGCGCTCATGCGCGGTGCGCGGGTGTTCATGCTCACGCCCATGACCAGCGCCGAGGGCGGCTTCGAGGCGTTCGGGTTGGTCTTTCTCGAGGCTGGCGCGGCGGGCACGCCGGTGGTGGGGGTCACGGACAGCGGCGCCGAGGACGCGATCAGCGATGGCATGAACGGCTTCCTTCATGACCGGGCTGATGTCGAGGGTTTGGCTGGCTCGTTGGTGCGTCTCTTCGCCGACGAACGCCTGGCTGAGGAGATGGGTGCGGCGGGGCGTCGCAGGGCCGAGGGTCAGACCTGGGCCAACGCCGCGACCCGGGTGGCCCAGATCTACGGCGAGGTGCTGGCGGCGCGGCGTGGCCCGGCGAGTTCAGGGGTTGGCACGGAGAGCTCGCCGTGAAGGCCAGGGCACTGCATCTGTTCCGCCGGGCGAAGGGCAAGAAGTTCGTCCGTGATACCGCCGTGATGCAGCTGGCCTCGCTGATGACCGTGATCGCCTACGCCGGCACCTCGGTGATGATCAGTCGGCACCTGGGCAACGAGCAGGTGGGCCGCTGGGGCGCGGCGAGGGACATGTACTCCATGGTCTTCATGACCCTCACCGCCGGGCTGTTGCAGGTCTCCGTGGCCCGCTACGCCAAGGCTGTGGGGGCCCAGCTTCGTGACGAAGCGGTGGCCACCCTGGCGGCCCTGCTCAAGCTCTTCCTGATCTGCTCGTTGTTGGTGCTGGTGGTAGGTGTGGCCTGGGCGCCCGCCTTCGCCCAGGCGCAGTACGGCGATCGGCAGGTGGGGGTGATCGCGGCGATCCTCTGCGCATCCGGTTTTGGTGAGGCGCTCAAGAGCCCCATGGTGGTGGCCCTTCGAGGGGCCCGGGCCATGGGTGACTACGCCCGCTTCGAGATCGGGATCAACGCGGTGCGGCTGGTACTCATCGCCGTGGTGGTGGCCCTCGGCTTCGGTCTGATGGGGGTGATGTGGGCCTTCGTGGCCCACTCGGTGGTGGTGGCTGTGTGGTCCCTGGTGCTCTTCAATCGCTTGCAGCACAGCAAGGCAGCGCACAAGCCCCCGCCGCTGAAAGAGATTCTGGTGGCCGTGCCGAGAGCGTCGGTGCGCAGCCTGATCGGCACCGCGTACTTCCTGTCGATCTTCAAGGTCATGCACACCCTGATCCCTCGCCTGGGCAACGTGATCATCCCCATGGCTGGCATCACCTTGGCCGGGACGTTTGGCGAGGGTGGTCACTTCTATGTGGCCGGGGTGGCGGCCCTGGCCCTGCGCATGCTCTGCAGCGCCGTGACCCAGACGCTCATGCCCGCCCTGGGTCTTAGACTCGGCGGCACCGACACGCCCTTCGAAGCCATGGGTCATTTGATCTTCAAGGTGACCCTCGTGTCGGGACTGTGCGTCTTGGTCGTGGCAGCGATCAGCATTCCCGTGATGAACGTGGCCTTCCACCTGGTCTGGGGGCCTGACTTCGCTGAGGCGGCAGAGTTCTACCCGTGGTTGGCCCTGGGCGCGGTGCTGACCGCCTTCTCCGTGGCCGTGGAGCCCTTCTACATCTACAGCGGCAAGATGTCCTTCGCTCTGCGTCAGAACATCGTCCTTTTCCTGGTGTCGGTGACGATGATCGTTACAGGGGCCATGACCTACGGGCCGAAGGGAGTGGCAGTGGCGACCGGCCTGGCTCCCGGCCTGGCGGTTTTCCATCTGGTATACATATGGTGGTATTTTCATAGGGCAGCGGCTCGAAGAGTCGATTCCTGAAGGCCTCAACAACACACCTGGCACCAAGAAAATCATGACCACGGCATCCGAGAGCACCGAGTTGGCGCCTGTCACTGGCAAGAAGATCGTGCTCATGTACGTCACGCCCCCGGGGCAGGACGACTTCTTCATCGCCATGCCTCTGGGCATCATCTATCTGGCCGCGATCCTCCGTGACGCGGGCTGCGACGTGGAGTGCTGCGACGAGCGGGTCTGCACCTCCGCCGAGGTGGACGCCTACCTTGCCAAGGCCGAGATCCTGGGGCTGTCCGCGCTGACGCCCCACGTGAACCGGGCCATCCGCTATGCCGAGAAGGCCAAGGGCAACAACCCCGAGCTGATCACGCTCATGGGCGGTCCCCACGCGGTGGTCGACGTGGACACCTTCTTGAACAGTGGCTCGATCGACTACGTGATGGCGGGCGAAGCCGAAGACACGATCGTCGAGTTCATGCGCGGTGTCGATCAAGGCGAAGAAGCCTTGAAGGACATCCCCGGGCTGGCCTTTGACACGTCGGCAGGCGATCGCCGGGCCAACGCTCAGCCGCCGCTGATCAAAGACCTCGACCGGGTGCCGTTCCCCGCCTGGGACATGCTGCCCTTCGACCGCTACTCGGCGATGAACAAGGAGAAGCTCTTCTACATCTTCACCAGTCGCGGCTGCCCCTTCCGCTGCGTCTTCTGTCAGAAAGAGCTCACCGGTCGTGGATTCCGTACCCGCTCCGTCGAGAACATCCTCGATGAGCTGCAGGTGATTCACGACACCTACGAGCCGGGCAACGTGCTCTTCATCGACGAGCTGTTCACCTGTCAGAAGAAACGGGTCTACGACATCTGCGAGGGCATCGTGAAGCGCGGGCTGAAGCTGAACATGTCCTGCGAGACCCGGGTCGACATGATCGACTACGACATGGCGGTCACGATGAAGAAGGCCGGCTTCAACCGCATGTACTTCGGCGTTGAGTCCGTGAGCCAGCGCAGTCTCGACACGCTGATCAAGGACTACAAGGCCGAGAAGGTGGTCGAGTGCCTGAAGATGATCCGCCGCGCGGGCATCTGGTCGAAGGTCTTCCTGATCATCGGCACGCCCAACGAGACCCTCGAAGACATCGAAGAGACCGTGCAAGGCATGCGCGCGTCCATGCCCGACCGGGTGCGTACGTCGTTGTTCAACCCGCTCACTGCCACAGAGTCTTTCGAGCAGTACGCCGATCGCATCGACCCAGATCTGGTGCGCACGGAGTACGTGGACAGCGACCGCTCGCCGTACATGCACGAGAACTTCACGAACGACGAACTGAACGCCATCAAGCGCAAGCTCGTCGAGGACTACGAAGCCTGGTACGAGTCGCGCCCGGCCAAGATCAGGCGCTTCGTCGCCCGGCTGCGCTACTACTACGAGAACTGGGAGGACGAGGGCAAACCCCGTCTGGCCCGGGCCTTCCGCTTCGGCAAGGTGAAGACCACGGCACAGGTTGGCGATTTCCCAGAGATCTGACGGTCGCCGGGTTGATGCGCCGGTCTCGGACAGCGAGGCTGTGCCGTGCCCATGTCCGCCATGAAGGTTCTCATCGCCAATGACCTGTACGGTCGCTCTTCAGCGGCGGGGGTCGCGGTGCGCATGGCCGAAGGGCTGGCAGCCCGCGGGCTCGAGGTTTCGTACCTCTCGACGGTTCAAGACAAGGGCGCCGCCAACGAAGAAACGGTGAACGGCGTGCGGGTGCGGCAGGTGTTCACGCCGCCCTATCCCGGGCGCTGGAAGGCCTGGCGCAGCCTGGACAACTCCCCAGGCGTGGCCGCCATGAAGGCCGCCGTGCAAGACTTCGTTCCCGATGTGGTGCACGTGCACAACCTGCACAGCCACCTGAGCTATGCGGCGCTGGCCGCCGCTCGAAGTGGTGGCGCCAAGGTCGCCCTGCATGTGCACGACGTGATGCCCTTCTGTCACCAGAAGCTGTTCTGTCACCTCGACGAGCGGCTGGTGCCCGGGGACGAGGTGGTCTACCGGGCGGGCCCGTTGAAGTGCGCGGTCTGCGTCCGGGGGCGGTTCAATCCCTGGCGCAACAAGACCATTCGCCGGGTGCTGGCTCGGGACGTGGATCGCCTGGTGGCGGTCTCTGATGAGATGGGCAAGGCGCTGCTGGCGAATGGGCTCGGCTCCTCGACCACCATCGTCAACGGTGTCTCGGAGGACACCCCTCTGGCGCCGCCAGAAGCCGTGGCCGCCTTGCGCGAGCGACTGGGCCTGGGCGGTCGGCGGGTGATCTTCTTCGGCGGCCGGCTCGACCGGCTCAAGGGCGGCCTGCAACTGGTTGAGGCCCTGGCCCTGGTGCAGGTCAAGCACCCCGACGCGGTGCTGCTCATGGCGGGCGAGGCGCTTCCCGGATTCAACGAAGAGGTCAGCGCCCTGGCCGGGCGCCTGGGACTGTCCCCAGGTCATCTGGTGCACGCGGGCTGGCTCGATGGTTCCGAGCTGGCCGCCGCCTATGCCCTGGCCGACGTGGTGGCCACACCGTCGCTCTGTTTCGAGTCGTTCGGCCTGGTGAATCTCGAGGCCATGGCGGCGGGGCGCCCGGTGGTGGCGTCCTTCTGGGGCGGGCCGTCCAACGTGGTCGTCGACGGCGTGACGGGCTTTCTGGTGAATCCGCTGCAAGTTGCGGTCCTGGCGGATCGATTGGGACGGATCTTGTCCGACGAAGCCCTGGCGGAGAAGCTGGGCGCGGCTGGCAGGGCCAGGGTGCGCTCTGTGTTCGGGCTTCGTGCCCAGGCCGACGCGGCCTTGGGTCTGTACGAGGAGATGGTGTCTTGAGTGACCGGTGGCGCATCCTGATCGTCATAGCTGATGACCCGCTGAGGCGTTTGCGCATGGCCAGCTCAGAGGCGGCGGGAGGGCCCCCTCGCGATGTGGCCGTGCTGGCCGGGCGTCTGCTCCGGGCCGGGGGCGAGGTGCGGGTGATCGACATGGTGACCGAGCATCAGACGCCCCGAGTGGTGGCCCGAGAGGCCCGCTGGTGGGCGGCCGATCTGACCCTTGTGCACGTGGGCGGATCCCATCTGGCGAACGACCCGGTACCGGACGAGAAGCCGCTCAAGGCCTTGCTGTCTGCCTGGACAGCCACGACGCCGGTGGTGGCCCTGGGGCCCCTGGCCTGGCGCTACGGCGCTGAGCTGCTGGCCGCCCTGCCCCGACTCACGGGCTGGCTGGCGGGCACCGTCGGCGAAGAGCTGGTGGGGGCCTGGCGCCCCGATGAGGTCCCCGGTCTGACCACCCGCGAGTCGACAGGCCCCACAGCGATCGCAGACGACGGCTCCGTGCTGCCCGCCTGGCACTGTCTGGCGCTTGAGCAGTACGCCACTCGCGGCGCGGCGGCCACCAAGGTCGCCAGCATCGGCCCCCTGCGCGGAGACCTGGACGCTGTCTTCGACGAGGTGCGCCACGCGGTCCATCGGGCGGGGGCGCGCTTTCTGTTCTTCGAAGACCGGGACCTGGGCGCCGACACCGAGCTGGCCGAGGACATGGCCCGGCACATGTTCGGCGTGGCACCGGGCGTGACCTGGTCGTGCCGCGTCCGTGCCGACCACCTCGAGCCCGCGTTCGCACTGGCTCTTTCGCAGGGCGCCTGCAGCGAGGTGCTGGTGGTCCCCGATGTGCCGCTCAGTTCCCCTGCCCACACACCCATGGACGACCCGTCCCGACCGGGCCTGGAGGCGGGCATCGAGGCGGTGCGAGTGGCGGGCATGACGGCCTGGGCCGAACACATCATCGGCCGCCCCGGGCACACCCGCACGAGCCTGTTCAGCTGGCAGCGCTGGTTCAAGGTGCGCCGCATCGCCGTGAGGCCCCGGGTGCGCCTGGTGCACGCCGGAGACAAGGGCGTGGGCGAGCCCGCCCTGGCCGAGGCGCGGCGGCGAGCAGGGTGCTGGGACAACGAACTCACGGGCTCAGACGTCGAGAAGGCTGTGCGCATGCTGGGCGGGGGAGACCGGGCCCGGGTGGGGATGGCCGTCTGATGGACCGGGCCTGGACCCATCGGCCCGCAGGCCCGGACGACTACGGGGCGCAGTGCCAGCTGTTCAACAGCTGCTTCGGCAAGACCAAGACCGCGGACACCTTTCGCTGGAAGTACGGCGAGAACCCCCACGGCCCGGCGGTATCCCAGGTGGCGCTCAACGACGAGGGTCGGATCGTCGGGGGCTACAGCTACGTCCCCCGGCGCTTTCGTCGTGACGGCGAGCCGATCGTGTTGATGCAGGCCAGCGACGCCATGGTCGATGTGTCGGCCAGGCGCCAGGGCATCTTCACGGGGTTGGACGACATCGTCTGCCAGATCACGGGAGGGCAGGGCATCTCCTGGGCCTATGCCTACTCGGGGCGCCTGTCGTTCAACGGCTTTCTGGGCAACGGCTGGAGGTGTATCGGCCACGCGCCGATCTATCGCTACCGCTTCGCCAGCCGCCCGAGCCTGGCCCGTAGCGGCCGCATCGCACCCCTGGCCGTGTTGGCCGCGCCCCTGCTCGACAAGGCCTTCCGTGCCATCGATCGCCGCCTGGTGCGACATCGTCCCGCGCAGCTGGCGCTTGAGCCCGTTGAGCGCTTCGACGAGACAGCCACCCAGCTGTTCGAAGCCACCGTGCCCAGCCGAGGTCTGATCGGCGAACGGGACGCTGCCTGGCTCAACTGGCGCTACATCGACAACCCCAGCCGGCGGCAAGAGTGCTTCGCCCTGCGGGACGCAGACGATCAGCGCCTGCTGGGGTGGTTGGTCGCCGAATTCGAAGGGGGGAATGCCTTTCTCGTGGACCACCTGGCCGCGAACGAAGGGGTGCGAGGCATCCTGCTGGCGGGTTTCACCTCCATGGCCCAGCAGCGGGGCATGGCCGAGGCCACGGCCATGCTCTTCTCCCACCACCCTGCGGTTCCCGCCCTTCAGGCCCTTGGCTGGAAGGGACCCAGGAAAGACAAGCCGTTTCGGGATATGTTCCCGTGGATCGTGCGGGCCTGTCGCAGTGACGCGCCCGAGAGCGATGCCGAAATGAGCCGCTGGCTCCTGGCCGATGGCGACCGGGATGCGGAGCACATGTCACCGTGAGAGACGCACAGCCAAGCCCATGAAGCACCGCATCAAGAAGCTGGTCAGGAAGACCGTGGCCAAGGTCGCCCACCACACCAGGCTGCGCTCGGCCTTTCGTGGGTCCCGCAGCGGGGCGCCGGTGCTGATGTTTCACAACGTGGGGCACCCTGAGTCGACGGCTTACCTCCCCGATCACATGAAGATCTCCGAGGCGCACCTGGAGCGACTGCTCGATCTGCTGCAGAAGGCGGGCTACGAGACCATCACACAGACCCAGCTGGTCGACGGTCTTGACGAGGGCGAGGCCCCTCGCCGGCAGGTGGTGCTGACCTTCGACGACGGCTATCGGGACAACCACGATCTGTTGCTGCCGATCCTGCAGCGCCGCGACGCCACGGCCACCGTCTTCGTCCAGACCGGCCCCATGAAGGGCAAGCTCAACTGGCTGCACCACTACTTCTGGGTGCTCCATCGCGAGGGGCCTCACAAGCTGGCAGCGCTGATCTCCGAGCAGCTGAGCCGGCCGCACCTGCGGGCCGACCTGGCCGATCTGCCGGGCGATGACGTGGGCGCCGAGTACGCCATGAAGCAGCTGCTGAAGTACGAGGTGGGGGCCGAAGAACGGGATCAGATCCTCGAGCAGATCTTTCTCGACCAGGGGGGGGACGACGCCGAACTGGCTCGATCGGTCTACCTCTCGCCCGACGAGTGCCGGGCCCTGGACGAGGCGGGGGTCGAGATCGGTGCCCACACGGTCAACCATTTGATCCTCTCTTCGCTGGACAGCACCCGGCAACGCCTGGAGATCGAAGGGTCGCTGAGAGACCTGGAATCTTGGCTGGGGCATGGTGTGCCTGCCTTCGCCTACCCCTACGGGCGCACCTGGGACTTCAACGAGGAGACCCTGGCCATCCTCGATGAACTGGGCTTTCGCTCGGCGATCACGGCCATGCCCGGCCTGAATGACCCCCAGACGCCTCGGCTGCAGCTGCGCCGAATCGCTGTCAACCAGCAGAGCGACCTTGCCGATGTGATGTGTGAGGTTGACGGCGTCTTCGATTGGTTCGAGCGCCATGGCCTGAGACTCCACGTTTGAGACCACGCTACGCAGCTGTGGCAGCCCCTGCGCTCCATCGCTACAGTCTTCGACCAAACCACCCCTGAGGCCCCAGGCCAGACAGTGTTCGACGAGAAGCTGCTCAGAATCGCCGCCCAGGGATTCGCCGTGGCCCTCACGGTCTCCCTGGTGATCATGCCCGGGGTCATCGCCCTGGCTCGGCGCTTTCGCATTGTGGACAAGCCAGGGGGGCGCAAGACCCACGAGAAGGTGACACCGCTCCTGGGCGGAATGGGTGTTGTGGTGTCCAGCACCGCGGCTTACCTGGTGGTCCGCTGGGCCCTCGATCAGCAGCTGGGGCACGACCTCGACTTCCACGTCATCGACCACGTGGTGGCTGGCAGTCTGGTGCTCTTCGCCATCGGGCTGATCGACGACATCTTCAAGGAGTCCATGGCCTTCCAGCCCAAGCTCCTGGGTCAGGTGATCGGCGTCCTGGTGCTCATGTGGCCCGGGCTGGTGAACCTCTGGGACGACCCCACCGCCGGCATCGAGCGCTGGTTCTACCAGCTGTTCCTGGTCTGCTGGTACCTGACCATCGTCAACTCGTTCAACTTCTCCGACAACATGAACGGGCTCATGTCGGGGCTCTCGGTGATCGCCTTCGCCGCGGCGTTCTTCTACCTGCGCGACACGGCCAGCGCCCGCACCATGTTGGTGGCGGTGATGCTGCTGGGCGCTGTGCTGGGCTTCATGCCCTACAACTTCCCCCGCAGCCGGGTGTTTCTGGGTGACGCCGGGTCGATGTTCATCGGCTTCTGGATGGCCTGGATCATGTTCGATCTCAGCGAGGGCTTCATGAGCGTGCCCTCTGGCGATCTGGGTCTGAACCACCTGATCCCCGTGGTCTTGATCATGGGCATCCCCCTGTACGACGCGGCCTTCGTGGTGGTCATGCGCTTTCGCGAGAAGAGACCGATCTACCTGGGCGATAATTTTCACCTGAGCCATCGCCTGGTGCGGGGCGGATTCACTGCCGTCGAGGCGGTGATCATCCTCTGGGGGTTGGGGCTGATCCTGGCCTCCATGGGCATCCTGGCGCTGCAGGCCATCGAGCTCTATCGCTACCTGATCTTCGGGGCCAGCTTCCTGTTCATGACCATGCTGACCCGCAAGGTCATCGCCCTCGAGAAGGCTCACGCCCAGGCCAAGGGTGAAGGCCACGACGGTCCATCGCAGAGCGCGTCCTCGCCATGAACACGGCCGAGTTCGATCGCATGTTCGAGGTGGAGGAGACCCACTGGTGGTACCGGGGCCGGCGGGCGCTGGTGCGCGCGGCGCTGGATCGCTACGCCCCTGCCGACGAGCGCTTGAAGACCCTCGATCTGGCCTGCGCCACCGGGATGTCGTTTCGCTTCCTGGCCGACCGCTGCGATGTGCGGGGCATCGATATCTCCGAAGAGACCATTCGGCTCTGTGCTCGGCGGGGCATCGATCGGATCGTCCGGGGTGACGCCTTGGCCCTGCCCTTTGGCGAGTCCAGCTTCGACCTGGTCCTGGCCCTCGACGCCTTCGAGCACTTCGAGGACGACGTCCAGGCCATGAGCGAGGTCTACCGTGTGTTGGCGCCGGGCGGCCTGCTGGTCGTGACCGTTCCCGCCTTCATGGCCCTGTGGAGCCCTCACGACGAGGCCTACCACCACTTCAGGCGCTACCGCAGAGCGCAGCTGCGAGGCCGCCTGCAGAGCGTGGGCTTCGACTGCCAGCGCATGAGCTACAGCTCCATGGTGGCCTTCTTGCCCGTGCTGCTCATGCGTCGGCTGCGCTCGCTGTCCTCGGCGTCAGCTGACGAGGCCTCTTCTGACTTCTCTGTCCCCATGCCCCGTCCCGCCGAGTGGTTGGCGGACATGATCACGCGCACGGAGATCGCGGTGGAGAAGCGGATCAACCTGCCCTTTGGGGTGTCGCTCTACGGCGTGTTGCGCAAGCCACTCAACTGATCCTCGCCCACCAGCTGGCTCTGGCAGCCTGCCCGTCGATTGCCTGCTAGGATGAACCCACCATGAAGGTCCTGCTGATCAACCCGCCGCCGCCCCCGTCACAGCGGGTCTCCCGTGGACTGATGGGGGGCTTCGGCATGGTGGTGGGCGAGGGCCTCTGTTATCCGCCCCTCGACCTGCTCTACGTGGCAGCCATCGTGGGGGAGCAGGGCCACAGCTGCCTGGTCATCGACGCAGAAGCCGAGCTGTCCTCGGTCGAGCAGGTGCTGCAGCGTGTGGTCGCGGAGGCGCCTGAGCTGGTGGGCCTGGCCACGTCCAGCGCCACCCTCGAACTCGATCTGGCCCTGGTTGATCAGATCAAGGAGCGCCTGCCCGACGTGGTGGTCTTCGTCACCGGCAGTCAGGGCAGCAAGATCCCCGACATGGCCATGGGCACGTCGCTGGTCGACGCCGTGGTGCGCGGCGAACCGGAGCTGACCGTGGCCGCCATGGTTGCCGAGTTGGCCGAGGGCCGCGACCCGCTCACCGTCGACGGCTTGAGCGTGCGCCGGGGCGAGGAGGTCAGCCACAACCCTGATCGCCCCCTGCTCAAGGGCGACGCTCTCGATGGTCTGCCCTTCCCGGACCGAGGGCTGCTGCCCAACGACCTCTACCGCATCCCCACCATGAACGGGCCGATCCAGACCGTGCAGTCGTCGCGGGGTTGCCCGATCAACTGCACCTACTGCGGCTATGTGGTCGCCCAGGGGATCCCCTGGAGAGGGCGCTCCGCCGGCAACGTCTTCGAAGAGTTGCGAGAGATCGTCACGGTGCAGGGGGTGACCAATGTGGTCTTCCGCGATCCGCTGTTCGCCTACGACCGAGACCGCCTGGTCGAGCTCTGCAACCTTCTCATCGAGGCCAACCTGGGTCTGAGCTGGCAGTGCGAGACGGCGATCAAGACGCTCGACGACGAGACCCTGTCGCTCATGTCTCGGGCCGGCTGCGACTCGGTGTCCTTCGGTATCGAGGCGGGCAACCCCGAGCTACAGAAGAAGTACAGCCGAGGCAAGATCAAGAGCCACGACCACGCCAAGGTGGTCATCGACGCCTGCCGACGCTACGGCATCGCCACCCGCGGCTTCTTCATGATCGGTTTCCCCGAAGAGACCCTGGCCATGGCGAAAGAGACCATGGATCTGGCGGTGTTCCTTGATCCGGACACCGTGCAGTTCACCGCGGTCACGCCCTACCCGGACACGAAGCTCTACAAGGAGAGCCGGGGAGACGAAGAGTACGACTTCGCCAAGTTCACCGGCACCACTCCCGTGGGAGTGGCCAAGGTGATGACCGGCGACCAGGTCTCGGCCATGATCCGCAAGGCCTACCGCCGCTTCTACATGCGCCCCTCCCGCGTGCTCGGCGAGCTCAAGCGCCCCCAGCTGCTGCTCCAGCGCCTGCGCCGGTACATCGGCCTGGTCCAGTCCTCCAGCGACGTCAGCTGACAGCAGCGCTACAGATTGCAGGCCTTTGCGACGGGCCGGGTGTGCCTGTTTTTCACCAGGGGGGGCCGTTTCGCTCAGACAGGGTCGGCTGCGCCTCCACACTCGCTGCAGACCCCCCGGGTGAAAAACAGGCACACCCTCCTCGGTGGAATGCCTGGCAACTGTGGCCTTTCGGGGGGGCTCTCCGAAAGGCCAGAGATCGCCCCGGGCTCTCTTCGCGCAACGAAGCCCCTGCCCAGCAGGGTGCCACCAATCCCCCGCAGTCAGGTGTTCCCAACCGTCGCGAGAGCGGTGTCGTGGCAAGGCGCAGGGGCTCGGCGCAGCGGAGGCGTGGCCCCGCTGTTGGTAGATCAATCGTTGCGAGAGCTGCGTCGTGGCAAGGCGCAGTGGCCTGGCTGA
>Ga0209992_10000588_pt1 | contig 47377 bp, 40 predicted proteins | sample 2SBtaG_2_FD_182564 | JGI IMG/M metagenome (GOLD analysis project Ga0209992, IMG submission 182564) | Deep subsurface microbial communities from Kolumbo volcano to uncover new lineages of life (NeLLi) - 2SBTROV12_ACTIVE470 metaG (SPAdes)... | ecosystem: Environmental > Aquatic > Marine >... | reverse complement strand
CAAATGAGTCTGTACAGTATTCGCCAGCAAGTGGCGATAATGACGATGACTCCTTTGTTGGTGATGGCGGTTTGCTTGGAAGCCTATTTCCTGCATGACCGTTTTGTAGCAATGGATGAGAATTTGCTTGAGCGGGGCAAGCTTATATCCAGGCAGCTTGCTTCCAGTGCTGAATATGGTGTTTTTTCTAATAATCGAGCATTCCTGCAAAATTTAGCGACTGACACATTGCAGCAGCCGGATGTCAGGGGGGTGATCATTCTGAATGGATCAATAGGCATGTTGATCGAAGCAGGCGAATTTTCGGGTGTACCTCAACAAGTACCACCTGATACAGCGAGTGAAGTGAATATGGCTAAATCATCACGGTTAGGGCAGTTCAAAAGGATGCTGGATACGGTTAATCTGCATCAGCCTACTAATTTAGATGTTGATAACCTGAGAATTTTTCATCCTATTGTGGCTGCGCAAGTTGCACTTGATGATGATTTAGATGTTGAGGAAAAGGCGGAGCAGATAGGCTCTGTCATTGTGGAAATGAGTTTGGTCAATACCAACCACCTTAAGGCGCAAATGCTTTGGGTGACGGTCGGATCAACAGCATTATTCTTGATATTCCCTATGTGCCTGATCTACCTGGGCAGTCGTAGCATAGTTACGCCGATACGAAAGCTGAGAGATGTTGTGCAAGCTTTGGGGGATGGCGATCTGACCACACGAGCTACGACATCCCAGAATGTGAGTGAATTGGTGACTTTGGCCACCGGGGTCAACGAAATGGCTGGAAAGTTACAGCATGAAAGCCAAGCGCTCCAGCAGCGCGCTGAAGCCGCAGACAGAATTGCTGCGATTGCATTTGAATCACATGAGGGCATGATGATTGCGGATGAGGATATCAATAATTCACTCTCAGAAATGATAGGTTATTCGCAAGCAGACTTGGAGGGAAAGAGGCCGCAAGTGCTTTGTGCTGATTATCACAACAATGAATTTGTTAAAAAGGTATGGGGTGCTGTAAACGATAGTGGAAGTTGGCAAGGCGAAATCTGGACACGCTGTAAGGATGGCAAAGTTTTTCCTGCTTGGGTAAATATTACTGCCGTGAAGAAAGAGGACCAAACAATTACAAACTATATCGCAACGTATATCGATATAACCAAACGCAAGGCAGCTGAGGATGAGATTAAGCGCATGGCATTTAAAGATAAGTTGACTCAGTTGCCGAATCGCCGAGTATTGATTGATCGATTAAAGCAAACGATGGCAGCTAGCAAGCGTACCAACCATTATTCGGCATTAATGTTTATTGATCTGGATAAGTTCAAGCCACTTAATGATCGGTATGGGCATGAAGTGGGTGATTTACTGCTTATCCAAGTAGCAAACCGATTGGTCAGTTGCGTTAGAGAAGTGGATACCGTTGCCCGTTTCGGGGGAGATGAGTTTATTGTGATGTTGAGCGAACTCAATATCAAGGAGGAGGAGTCCATCCTTCAGGCAGAAATCATTGCGGAGAAAATAAGGGCTATTCTGGCAGAGCCGTACTTTTTGGAAATTAGAGGCGATGGGAATAGGAGTACAACACTGGAGCATCGCTGTACATCAAGCATCGGAGTGAAAATTTTCATGGGACAGCAATGTCATGCTGAAGAAGTGATAAAGCGAGCAGATATGGCTATGTATATGGCTAAAAGAGAAGGCAGTAATAAAGTTCGTTTTTGTGGGCCGGATTAGTGATACTGAATAGATACTAGTAACTTGCAGTCATTAGCTAGTGTTTACGCCAACCTAGTTTCCAGCCATTCCTGAAGTAAACTCCCCAATGTAATGCTTATTTATTTTTATGTCCCTCCCGGTCCCGTCTGAACAAACACACCTTGAGCATCCGAAGTATCGTGGTGATATTGACGGGTTACGTGCCGTGGCAGTGCTAGCGGTTGTTATTTTTCATGCTTTTCCTGATTTGATTAAAGGTGGCTTCGTCGGTGTTGATATTTTCTTTATCATTTCAGGTTTTCTGATTTCAAGCATCATTCTAGGTAATTTACAGAAAGGCACTTTCAGCTTTACTGAGTTCTATGTGCGACGGATAAAGCGTATTTTCCCCGCCTTGATTTTGGTACTGGTCACTTGCTGGATTGTGGGGTGGTTTTTGTTTCTGCCTGATGAATATAGAAGGTTGGGTAAACATATCGCTGGTGGCGCAGGCTTTTTATCGAACTTCCTCTTCTGGCAGGAAGCAGGATACTTTGACAATGCCGCTGCCACGAAACCACTGTTACACCTTTGGTCATTGGGTATCGAAGAGCAGTATTATGTTGTGTGGCCGCTTTTGCTTTATTTGGTGTTTAAGAGAAATTTCAACCTCCTGAATTCAATCATTGCGGTTACGCTAGCTTCATTCTTACTCAATATATATATTAGCCAAGCTGACCAAGTGCAAGGGTTCTATTCACCTTTGACGCGTGCCTGGGAATTGCTTCTCGGCAGCTTATTGGCATATTTGACGCTGCATAAAATATCCATCAGTGAAAAAGCATGTCAGGCATTGAGCGCGGCTTTGGGAAAGTCGATTGTTATTTCTGATTCAGCAATGCACTCGTTAAACCAAGCCAAATCTTTGATTGGTGCCTTGCTTGTTTCTTCAGCACTTCTCTTGATCAGCAAAGAGAGCATATTTCCAGGTTGGTGGGCACTTCTACCAACGGTGGGCGCATTCCTCATTATTTCAGCCGGTGAGCATGCCTGGTTGAATCGTACGCTACTCTCTAGCCGTCTATTGATCTGGTTCGGACTAATCAGTTACCCGCTTTATTTGTGGCACTGGCCGTTGTTGTCGTATGCCCATGTGATTTTGGGTGAAGCACCACCTGTAGAAATGCGGGTGGTTTTAGTGCTTGTCTCGATCGTGTTGGCGTGGCTGACCTATATGTATGTTGAAAAATCCATACGATTCAAAAAATCTATGCGACCAGCCGTTTGGCTATCGGTGATGATGATCCTCGTAGGGTCGCTCGGTGTCTTGACTTATTTTATGGAAAGGAATGGAGATAAGTTTAATAGATCAATTACGTCACTGAATCCAGCCCTTGCGAGCAATGTATATGGAGGCCTGCCAGCGAGCACGATAAATGAGTGTGGGATTGATGATCCGCAAGAAAAGGCAAGGTTTGCGGTATGTTCAAAAGATACACGTCAGCCAGTTAAGTATGCTTTGCTTGGTGACAGTAAGGCCGACTCAATTTACCCCGGACTGGTCAAGACTTCGACTGATGATGGCAGATGGATGTTTGTCGGCGGTGTTCGCGCAGGAAAGGGCTCGCCGTTACCCGTGCTGTCAAACAATCCAATATATGCTGGTGTACAAGAAAAAACTTCAATTGCGGTAGCGCGCATCAAAGCCTTACCGGAGATTCAAACGGTTGTTTTAGTTGCTGCTACCAGAGGATTATTTAGATTGAAGAACAATTACTCTATTGAAGACCTGCCAAGCAGCCAAAATTATGCTGCCGCCTTAGAAGGGCTTTCCAATGTGGTTAATGAATTTAATGGGGCGGGAAAAAAAGTAGTGCTAGTTGTTGATAACCCGTCTTTTAAAGAGCCAAAATTATGTGTAAAGCGAATCACTGCGTTTGATACGGTCAACAGCTATATTGAGCGCAAAGAAAGAAGCAATTGCAGTATCAGTATAGAAAGACATATGGAATTATCACAGCAGTATCGTCAGTTATTGAGTGAAGTTCGAAATCTCAATCCAGAAATGATCAGTATTTTTGAAACATATAAGCATCTTTGTGACGTTAAGTCCGGCCTTTGTTTGCCGCACAAAGATGAGAAGCTTCTCTATAGTTATTCAGATCATATATCAGATTATGCTGCCGAAACGATAGGTAAGGATCTGAATAAGTTTTTATCAACATTCTAACTGTAGGGCTGGTATAAATTGACGCGCATAAAAAAGGCCTGCATCGCTGCAAGCCTTTTAAATACTGGTGGCCCGGGGCGGAATCGAACCACCGACACAAGGATTTTCAATCCCTGACATACCGTATTTTTTAGTGTTGATGGCTATAGTCAAAACCCTTAAAACCCGCACAAAATCTTAATTATTAGCATATTGCGTATTTTGTTTGCGTTGATGAGTATTCCTCGATATTGCTATAATTTGCCTACACAGTGCCTACATGGGGGCAAGCAATATGAAACGGGGAAATTTTACAGCGGATAAGGTTGCGGGGTTCAAGTGCCAGACAGGTAAAAAACAGAGCATCTATTGGGACGGAAAAACGCCGGGGCTGGGATTGCGTGTTACCGCTGCCGGTTCCAAAGCATTTATTTTTGAAACACGCCTGAACGGGCAAACCATCCGCATGACAATTGGTGACCCGCGAACTTGGGGGATAGGCAAGGCGCAAAAAGAAGCAACACGCCTCAAGGGTATGACTGACCAAGGAGTTGACCCGCGTCAAGTGATAGCGGATGCAATTGCTGCCAAGGAAGACGCTGCCACCGCGAAGCGTGAGCAAGAAGCACGCGAACAGGTAACACTAGGCATTGCATGGTCTGAATATGTAACCGCCCGGAAGTCTCTATGGTCTCCCATCCATTTACTTGACCATAAAAAAATCATACAAGCCGGTGGAGAGAAAAGAACCCGAAGCCATAAACTCACCGAACCCGGCCCCCTTGCATCACTGGCAAGCATTCGCCTTGTGGAACTAACGCCCGAGCGTGTGACAGAGTGGGCGAAGAATGAGGCAATGAAAAGACCAACACGCGCCCGACTTGCATTACGACTATTACGAGCGTTTTTATTCTGGTGCGCCCGACATCCAACCTATAAAGCAATCATCACAAGCAATGCTGCTCAGAGCAAGGATGCCCGGGAGATTCTAGGAAAACCCAAGGCCAAGCATGACGTACTACAGCGTGAGCAATTGTCCGCGTGGTTTAACGCAGTTAAGCAAATCGGCAACCCTGTAATTAGTGCTTACTTGCAAGCCCTATTATTGACGGGTGCAAGGCGCAACGAACTGGCTGCACTGAAATGGCAAGATGTGGATTTTCAGTGGAACAGCTTAACTATGCATGACAAGGTTGAAGGGTTGCGCGTCATTCCCTTAACACCTTATGTGGCGCAATTACTGGCCGGATTGCCCCGGCGTAACGAGTTTGTTTTCAGCAGTCCCACCGCTGCGAAAGGCTGCATACATGACCCTTCAATAGCCCACCGCAAGGCCTGCGCTGTTGCTGGCTTGGATATGACCCTGCACGGGCTGCGCCGTAGCTTTGCGACACTGTGCGAGTGGACAGAAACACCCGCCGGAATCTCTGCGCAAATCCAAGGCCATGCGCCTCAAGGGGTGCGTGAGCAAAACTATATTCGCCGCCCACTTGACCTGTTGCGGATGTGGCACGTCAAAATTGAAGCATGGATATTAGAGCAGGCAGGGATTGAGTTTGATGCTATGGCTAAGCCGTGCGTGCTGAGCTTGGTGGCGGGGGGAGCGGAATGAAGAGGGTACCTGACTGGGGCAATGGAAGGCTTGAAGAGTATCTTGGATATAAAGCTTGGGTGCCTGAAAGTGGTCTAAGGGTTATTGTGGGCCTAGATTATTACTGCAAATCAGATTTCGAGGGAAAGCAAGCTAATGAATGTCCGCTAGCAATAGATATATGGCTTGAAACAGCGCAAATGACTCAGCAGTTGAGTCGGCTGGCAAGACGATGGCATGGCAACTTCGGCAGCGTGGAAGAGGAATCAAGAAGGCAACCCCCTTCGTTTTTTATCAAGTTTGCATTGGAGCAAAATTTTCGTCCAGAATGGCTTGATTGGGCGATTGAGAAGGGATGCTACACTCCAGAAAACATGAATGACGCTGCCGAGAAGGTCACAAAGTCGCCCGTGACAATCCGGAGTATTGACGCATGGCAGGCAAACGCTAGACAGATAGCCGAAAAAATCCACAAGGAAAAACCTTCGCTTAACTTGGAACAGATTGCCATAAAAACACACAAGGAAATGACCGACCGAAATAACAAAGGCGAACAAGGCATGACCGGGCGCGGAGGCAAGATTCCATGTGCGAGCACCATTCTACGCCATGCAATATACGGGATTAAATCATAAGGCATTCAGGCATTGCCATGAATTTGCCGCAATGCAACGACATGTTTTTAAATGCTTTTAATCATATTTTCGACACCTATAAACGCATATTGACGGCATTTAACGCCTGTATTGAATGGGAATCCTCACAACACAGAGGAGATTCCCAAAATGTCACACGCAAACACGCAACACACAGCATCATCTGCCACGCATAACCTCCCTTCGTTTAAACCGCTGGAACAAGTTACCAAGCCAAACTTAACCACAGAAGAGGCTGCGTTTTACTGCGACCGCGCCGAACAAACCATGAGAATGTGGGCTTGCAAAGAGCCTGCTGGAATGCCGCGACCACTTAAAATCAATGGCCGTCTTGCGTGGCCTGTTGCTGCAATCCGTGCGCTGCTGGAAGGCGGTGCAAAATGAAAAACCCGGACAGCCTCCAAGCATCATCCGGGTTTGAGCAAATGTCTTTCCTGCCTGAGCCGGATTTTAACCCGATATATCCTAGCCCGAACACACTTCCTGCACGATGCCTCTCGCTGATGCTGAATGGGCAATCTTTCACGCACCCTGAGTTTGAGCAAATAACAGGAAGCTGGCGGCTATCTGCCGTGATTTTCATCTTGAAAGGTTTGGGGTGGCCGGTGGAATCTTATGACCTGCTCGCACCGTCGCAAGAATGTCCGACCCGGACAATCAGCCGGTATTATCTGCCGTCGAAAATTATTCGGGCGGTGTTCGGTAGGGGGGATGTATGAAACCCTCCAAAACTTCCACTAAGCATCCTTACGCTGCAATAGAACATCGGGTAATAGACAGCCCTGCCTATGCAAGCCTTTCATTCTCAGCACGCTCTCTGCTTGTCTTAATCACACGACAACTAACTAAATCCAATAATGGCAGATTGCAGGCAACCTTTAGCTATATGCATCGGTTCGGATTTAAGAGCGAACACACATTGAGCCGTTGCATCAAAGAGCTAATCAGCCGGGGATTTATTTATCGCTCACGTGTTGGCGGATACCAGCAAGGTGCGGCTCAATATGCCGTTACTTGGTTATCCATTACGAGCAAAGAGGGACTGTTTCTTGCCGGATTCAAACCTTGCGCATGGCGTGACTGGAAGCTTGAAGAAAAAAATTCACCCCCCTCAAAAATGCAGGACACCCACTGCAAAAATGGCATCAGGACACTGCCTGCAACTGTAAAAAGTGCAGCTAGCTACCCCCTCAAAAGTGCAGACAATGAATTAATACCATGTAGGGGTAAATTTCCCACCCATTCAGCACATAGTAAATCTGTTGGATTTTTCAATGAGGTGCTTGATAAAACAGGAGGTAAACAACATGGAATCTGAAAAGAAAAAACGAGGACGCTGGAAAGTAGCGAATCTGGTAATCCGAAAGGAAGGCCGCCGGGTGTGGGTGAAGTAACGAAGCTACGCAACAGCATAGCCGAACACGTGCCGGAGATAATTGAGCGAGTGGTAAGCAGGGCGAAGTCTGGGGATACACAGGCTGCACGTTTACTGCTTGAACGTGTAATACCTCCACTTAAGCCAATTGAGCTACCTGTAGCTCTATCCTTGCCACCCGGCGAAGGTTTAGCCGCTCAAGGTGTTGCGATAGTTCAGGCCGTAATAGATGGAGCACTTTCTCCCAGCCAAGGGGCTACTCTGCTGACTAGCTTAGGCACACTGGCACACTTAAAAGAAATTGACGAACTGGAACGCCGCCTCTCTCAATTGGAAGGATTGCAAATTGGCAACGATTAAAGACCGAATCAAGAAAATGGAACGAGCGATAACCCACAACAAGAAAATGCGACCCATTCCGTTTTACGTTCTTCCGCCGATAGGCGGCCCCCTAAGGGCTAACATTCAGTCCGAAATCAACAAGCGCAAAGGACAGCGCATCATCACTTACGAAATAGTGGGTTGACCCAGCAAGCCGTATTCGGAATGCTGTAAATAGAGCGAATGAGAAAGCGAGCAGGGTGCAAAGTCTGTTGATTCGAGAAGTTTGTCACTTCATCCGTATAGAGATAGGCCGGTTTCTCTTTTTTGAGGGGGGACACCAATTATGCTCGCTGACCTAGTATGCTAAGCACTTGGTATTACCTGCATCAATTTTTCATGTGCTAGGCTCTGTTCATGCCCCAGTAGTAGACTTAAATCTGCAAAGCAAACCTCTCAAAACCGTTCATTCTCCCGATACAACTACTTTGCACACTTTGCTTTAATTTCACTAATTGCTTTAGAAGAGCCATTAAGGGTGAATTCGAAATATGTTGACTGTTGACCATGCCATTGAAGCTCAAGCAAAGCGGTGTTCGATGCAGCAATTTTGGCGAGTGCCGATGCATCGTCTCTAAAGTGCAAAAACTTTGCACCCCAGTCTTGATGTAAAACTACGTTTTCAACTTTTCCGTTCCACTTGATTCTAGTTCTGATGACGCTGTAACCATCTTCTGTTTCAGTGTTTGTTAAGTTTGGTGATTTACTAAAACCTATATAAACCCATTCGCTGCCATTCTTGCATCCAACACCCAGCCATGCAGAAACATCGCTGTAAGGGAATGACATTACTTTGGTTGGAGAGGTATTTGGGGAATGAGCATGTGCAGATAGTTTTCCCGTCATTTCATCTTTAGAGGTTGAGGTAGACCAAGATGGTACTTTTTTAGCCTTTTTGGTTTCAGCGGTCAAACTTGGAGCAGGCTTGGAACTGGAACTAGACGTAGGGGCTTGATTTGCAGAGTAGATAATCAGCAAGATGAAAATCAGAACAATCCATGTAAATAAAGATGTTTTTTTCGGAGCTTTAGCTCCGCATTTTGGGCATGTTTTAGCTTCAGTACTTACCTGCTCGCCACATTCTTTACATTTCACAAGTGCCATTGATACCCCCCTTTATTAGATTGAGACTTAACGGTTATTCATATGACATTTTGGTTTAGGCGTGTTTTGATATTTCGTGCCTAAAGGCATTTATTCTAATTATTGATGAATGAAGGTTAAGTAATACAGACGATAATAGCAAGCTGAAAATATGGATAGCACTACTATTTGTTATGACCGCTACTGCTACGATTGCAGCCGTACACCACCTTGCCTGAAAAGCCGTGCTGAGACCCTGAAAATCCTACACCATGCCTACATGAGCGAAAATCAGCTGAACGTAAAAAAGGCCTGCATCACTGCAAGCCTTTTAAATACTGGTGGCCCGGGGCGGAATCGAACCACCGACACAAGGATTTTCAATCCTCTGCTCTACCGACTGAGCTACCAGGCCATGTCCTATTGCTGACCTACTTTGTAGGTCAACTTAGGAAGCCGCGCATTATACCTGTAACGCGGAAAATGACAAACCCCGCCGAAGCGGGGTTTGTTTATTGCCGTGAATAATGGGGGGTGATTTACATCATTCCGCCCATACCACCCATACCACCCATGTCACCACCACCCATTGCTGGAGGAGCATTGTCATCAGGTAGCTCTGCAATCATGCAGTCGGTTGTCAGCATCAGCCCGGCAATAGAAGATGCATTCTGCAATGCAGTGCGGGTTACTTTCGTGGGGTCAACGACACCCATTGCAAGCATGTCTCCGTACTCGCTAGAAGCTGCGTTGTAACCGAAGCTACCTTTGCCTTCCAGTACCTTATTAACCACCACAGAAGGCTCATCGCCAGCATTGTCGATAATGGCACGTAGAGGAGCTTCCATCGCGCGGAGGATGATCGAAATGCCAGCGTCCTGATCTTGATTATCACCCTTCAGCTTGGTCACAGCAGCCTTGGCACGCAGCAATGCTACGCCACCACCAGGCACAATACCTTCTTCCACTGCGGCGCGGGTGGCTGCCAATGCATCATCCACGCGGTCTTTCTTTTCTTTCATTTCGACTTCGGTTGCAGCACCGACTTTGATCACGGCGACACCACCTGCCAATTTAGCTTTACGCTCTTGCAGCTTTTCTTTGTCGTAGTCACTGCTTGACTCATCAATTTGCTTATTGATTTGTGCGATACGGCCCTGGATTGCATCTTCCGCGCCAGCGCCATCAATGATGATGGTGTTGTCCTTGCCCACTTCGATGCGCTTGGCTTGACCCAACTCGTCAAGCGTCACTTTTTCAAGTGTCAGGCCCACTTCTTCAGCAATCACTGTGCCGCCAGTCAACAGGGCGATATCTTCCAGCATAGCTTTGCGACGATCACCAAATCCGGGTGCCTTAACGGCAACAGTTTTCAAAATGCCACGAATGTTGTTAACAACGAGTGTTGCGAGTGCTTCGCCATCTACATCTTCAGCGATGATGAGCAATGTGCGGCCTGCTTTAGCAACCAGTTCCAAAATTGGCAGAAGGTCACGGATATTAGAAACCTTCTTGTCGTGCAACAGGATGTATGGGTTTTCAACCAGGGCGAGTTGACGATCCTGATTGTTGATGAAGTAAGGTGAAAGATAGCCACGATCAAACTGCATGCCTTCCACGATATCCAATTCGTCTTCCAAACCGGAGCCATCTTCAATCGTGATGACGCCTTCTTTGCCGACTTTTTCCATCGCTTCAGCAATCTTTTCACCAACTGTCTTATCAGAGTTTGCAGATATGCTACCAACCTGTGCGATTTCCTTGCCGGTGTCGCATGGCTTGGATAGTTTCTTCAATTCCTCAACTGCGCCAATAACGGCCTTGTCGATACCGCGCTTCAGATCCATAGGGTTCATGCCAGCAGCGACGAATTTCATGCCCTCTTGAACGATAGATTGTGCCAGTACGGTCGCAGTCGTCGTACCGTCACCCGCTACGTCAGAAGTCTTGGAAGCAACTTCTTTCACCATCTGTGCACCCATGTTTTCAAACTTGTCTTTCAGCTCAACTTCTTTTGCAACAGATACGCCGTCTTTAGTGATTGTTGGTGCGCCATATGAGCGATCCAGGACGACATTGCGCCCCTTAGGGCCCAAAGTAACTTTGACCGCATCGGCCAGAATGTTGACGCCAACAACCATCTTGCTGCGTGCGGCATCGTGAAATTTTACGTCTTTTGCTGCCATGTTAATTATCTCCTGATATTCGTTAAACTTAATTTAGGCTTCTACTACGCCGATGATGTCGTCTTCACGCATCGTCATAAATTCTTCACCGTCCATTTTGAAGGCTTGCCCGGCATATTTGCCAAACAGCACACGGTCACCAACTTTGACGCTCATGGCTTGTAATTTCCCGTCATCACTAACTTTTCCTTTACCTACGGCAATGATCTCGCCTTGATCGGGCTTTTCAGTTGCAGCATCAGGAATTACGATTCCAGAGGCGGTTTTGCGCTCTTCTTCCATGCGTTTAACGATCACACGATCGCTCAAAGGGCGAATGTTCATACTGATGTCTCCTAAAACAATGAGTTATAAAAATCGGGGGCGAATTTTAGCACTCTCTACCCACGAGTGCTAATAATCGGGGCAAGTAGTGCAAATTTCAAGGGGGGCAGAATTATTTCTGCTGCGGAAGCGCGATTTTGTTGTCTGTGCTGAATTGATAGTCTTTGAATACGTGCTCGGCGGTGAGTATCTGATAAGTTCCGTCAGCATTTTGATGAGTGGTGTCCTTGAGGCGGTAGGTGTAGTGTCCGCATGTCCAGCAATCGAAGTTTCGCATGTGAGTACACAGGCAAGTTTTGTCCTTAACAGATATCCGCTTAACACCTGGATTGGCTTCAAGTTCATGGTAGTAGGCATCAATATAAGCACATTGCCCTGTTGCATCCAGAAGGTAGCCAAACGCTTCACAGTTGGGCCGGATGCCTGATCCGATAGCGGGGCAGCTTTTCAGCATTCGCATCGGGTAACCGGTCGGAGAGAGCATATTGACTTCAATCTCATCCTCGCTGGCCTTGAAGTATTCCTGTTGGACCTTTTCGGGCAATCCACACTCTTGAGAGACGGTAAACCTCGTTGCGACTTGAACCGCTGCCGAGCCGGATTCCAGATAGCTGACGGCGTCGCTACCGGTAAAAATACCCCCGGCAGGTATGACGGGGATATCAAGCTTTTCTTTCTGCAGGTATGCCTGTACCTCGGTCACAATAGTGCGAAGGTCATACTTTGCCCAGTCCATGCCAAAGCCCAGATGCCCGCCGGCCAGTGGCCCCTCAACCACGATGTAGTCGGGTAAGCGATTCAGTTTGGCATTTTTTCTCAAAAATAATTGCAATGCACGTAAAGATGAAACGATGATGCCAAGTTTGACGTCACGGAACCGTGGATGATCTGCGATCAGTGCGAATGAGCCGAGATGCAAGCCTGCGGCGAGTGTGATGCCATCGATTCCTTCGTCCATTGCCACTTTGAGGCGTACTCGTAGCGTTTCACGAGGCGAATTCATGGTGAGCTTTTCCATGCAATTGATGAAGATCATGCCATCACCTTGCTTGGCATCCATTACAGACCGGACATGTAAGCGTGTTGCTTCAGCGACTTGGAGCAGATCAAATTGAACAACTGCTTTGTCGGTGTTTGCGACGTTGAATTTATAGTGCTTCTGTTTGTCTTTAACAAATCTTGTCTGATAGTGACGATCTGTTACGGTGGGGAGCATTGCATCTGAGATATGTCCGACACCGCCTAAACGAGCAACTTCTAATGCCAGATCAGCAGTTGAAATGTCCACACCCATCCCGCCGACCATAATCGGCAGTACCTCACGCTTTCCAAAACGCAAGCGAAAATCATCAACACATTTCATTGCAATCTCTTTCTGGTCGCTATTCTTGAGAGTAGAAGGATGCCACAGAAGATGCAATCTTCAAAGCAAAGTTGAACGAAATGTTGATAGTTATGCCTAACTTGGCTCAAGTTAAGGAAATATGGTTTGAAAACCGGATATTATTCCAGTTATGTCTATTGAGATTGAAAAAAACAGTAAAGATTATGTTTCGCAAAGCATGGTTGCAGTATGGCATCCCTGCTCACAGATGAAACATTACGAAAACTTTCCTTTGCTCTCGATATCGAGGGGTGAGGGTGCATGGCTATATGATGCAGATGGGCACCGTTACCTAGATGCGGTGAGTTCTTGGTGGGTGAATTTATTTGGGCATTGCAATCCACACATTAATGCAGCAATTATCGACCAACTGGGAAAGCTAGAGCATGTCATGTTGGCTGGATGTACACATGAGCCAGTAGTGGAGCTCTCGGAACGGTTAATTGAATTGGTGCCGAAAGGTTTGGGGCATTGTTTTTACGCTTCAGATGGTGCGTCGGCGACTGAAGTTGCACTTAAGATGAGCGTGCACTATTGGCTGGAGCTTGGTAAACCCGAAAAAAACAAATTCATCAGTTTGGAAAACAGTTATCACGGTGAAACGCTTGGCGCATTATCGGTATCTGATATCAAGTTGTTTCGCGATGCATATGGCGCGCTGGTGCGTCAGCAATCAACAGTCCCCAGCCCGGATTGGCGTAAGGCTTCAGACGGGGAGACGGATGAGGAATACGCACTTCGTTGTGCGGCAGCACTTGAGGATTATCTGCAACAACATCATGCGCAATTGGCGGCTTTCATTATTGAACCTCTAGTTCAGGGGGCGGCCGGGATGGCAATGTATCACCCTGTGTATCTGACCCGAGCGAAGGAGCTGTGTGATGAGTACGGCGTGCATCTGATAGCAGATGAGATAGCCGTCGGTATGGGACGTACCGGAACGATGTTTGCTTGTGAGCAAGCAGGCGTAACGCCGGATTTCCTACTGTTATCCAAAGGGATTACGGGGGGGTATTTGCCTTTATCGGTCGTGATGACCAGCGATAATATATATAACGCGTTCTATCATCAAAAATTAACGCGCGGATTTTTGCATTCACATTCCTATACGGGAAACCCTTTGGCATGTCGCGCAGCATTAGCAACGTTGGATATTTTTACACAGGATGATGTGCTTGCCGTCAACCTATCCAAAGCAAAGTACTTGAACCAAGTCGCAAAGCCGTTGCGTGAACATCATGCAGTTCGAAACTGGCGTAATACGGGTATGATTTGGGCGTTTGAAGTATTGAGCCCACACAATGATTTTTCTCAAAGATTTGCTGAGATGGCGCTCCAGAATGAATTGTTATTGAGGCCTATTGGTAATACAGTGTATTTCATGCCCCCATTTATCATTGGCAGTGCTGAAACAGATTTATTGATACAGAATGTATTGGGAATTGTTAATCAGCTTTGTGAGGTGTGATAAGACTTCTTGTCTGGGCTAGAAAGAGTGTTGGACGTCGCATACAAAGCGTTTCTTCAATGTCCCGGGCTTGGATTTAGGACACTTTGAATTGCTTGCTGGTGTGGCGCAGCATTTGTTAAACTGTAGTTAAGTGTTATTTCGATTCAATCGGGCCGTTGGTTGGCAATTGGAACAATTTTATTGCTGTGTCTTTATTTGAAGTTTTTGGAGGTTGATGTGGTGGAGATTGCAACACGCATGAGAGTTTTCTTGTTCTGCATAATGTATTTCAGTTCGCTGTCGTTTACAGTGCTGGCGGCTCCCCAGGATGATTCTCAAGAGGCCCCAGAAGTGGCACCTTTGACATTAATTTCAGATCCTGTGGAGGATGAAGATGAGGTCGATCCTGTGGAGATGTTTGAGCGTGCCCAGAAAGCAATGGATCGGGCGGATATTAATGATGCTTTGTTTTTATTAAGGGCGGCAGCTTGGGAAAACTATACTCCGGCTCAGGTTCGCTTGGGAGAGTATTTTGACTACGCTGAATTTGATGAAGATGCGGTCGGCTGGTTTTTGATGGCGGCCTTCCAGGGTAATGTTTCGGGTGCATTTGGTTTGGCAAAAATGTATGCAACTGGCGAGGGCATTGATAAAAGGGAAGATAAGGCACTGTTCTGGTATCGATTTGCAGCTGAAAGGAATCATTTGAGTTCTGTTAAGGTGCTGGCGAGTGCATATAAGGATGGGCTTTTGGGTGTAAAAAAAGATCCGAATGAAGCTCAGAAGTGGGAAGACAAAATTCCGAGGTTAATGGCAATCCAGAAAAAAGAAGAGCAGCGCAAGAATGAGGAATTTGTACAAAAAGTAAAGGACGGAAGAGATAAGAGAAAGGCGGCGAGAGAAGAGGCCGCGAAAAAGCATCTTGAGTTACAAGAGGCTGAGGAATCGAAAAAAGAGAAGGCTTCAGAAAGCGAATCCGCCAAATAAATGAGGTGTAAGGGCATGATTAATAAACAATTAACGTATTCTGACAGGGTGATTAAGAACACTTTTATTTTGAGTGTGATCACTTTCGTTATACTGTCTTTTTCTGAGGTGTCTTATGCGGCAGATTCTAGAAACGGAGAGATGCTTTATTCTACGAACTGTGCCTCATGTCACGGCTTAAAGGGAGCGGGTATAATGTTTGGCGTTCCAAACTTTGGTCAAGGTGAGGGGCTGCTCCAGACAGATAGGGCAATATTGGATTCCATTAAGAATGGCAAAAATTCGATGCCTGGATACCAAGGGATTTTAAGTGATACTGAAATTTTGGATGTGATTGCTTATCTACATACCTTATACTGAAAAACGCACCTTACTTTAAATTACACATAACTTTTAGCCAGATATATGCATGCCGTTATAACAACCCTGTTCGCATTATTCTTTTTATCAAGTCTTGAGGTCTTAGCTGATGAGGTCGTCACCTCTAACTCAGTTCCACACGTCATTGAATCATTTGAGGTTGGCGGGAGTGTTGTTGTTCGCGCGCTGACAGTCGAACCGAAGAGAAACTCACTGTGGGTGGGTACATCCACAGGCGTCCACGAGATAAACCTTGCTAATAACCAACCCATAAACACTTTCAATCGCGATAGCGGCTTGGCAAACGAATATGTGTTTGCCGTTGGCATTGATAAAGAAGGATATAAGTGGTTTGGTACCAATGCCGGCGGAACTTCCCGTTACCGTGACGGAGAATGGAAAACCTATTTCCCGATGCACGGGCTGGCTGATTACTGGATTTATTGCTTTGCAAGCCAAAAAAACGGTGATTTGTGGATTGGTACGTGGGCCGGTGCGAATCATGTTGATTTAGGTACGATGAAATTCACTACCTATGTAAAGGAGTTGATTAACGAATGGGTCTACGGCCTCGCTGTTGATAAAAAAGATCGTGTATGGTTTGGGACTGAAGGCGGTGTGTCAATGTATGATGCCGGAGTTTGGCGCTCATGGAATAACAAGGATGGATTGGGGGCACCGAATCCCAATAAGCTTGCCTCCAGTCCCAATACCGGCTTGGGAACCAGATCTCGTCATGACTTGGGCGTGATGTCTGGCGATGGCACGTTCAGTTACAACAATAATTATGTTTTTGCCATCTTAGTCGCTGAAGACCAAAGTGTTTGGGCGGGTACATGGGGTGGTGGTGTGTCCAAGTTTGATGGCAAGCGTTGGAAGAATTACACAAGAGAAGATGGTTTGGCAGGGAACATTGTTTACAGTATTGCGCAAGAGCCTAGCGGAGTACTCTGGTTCGGCACAAATCGCGGAGTCAGTAGATTTGATGGTGAAAACTGGACAAGCTATACCAAAGATTCAGGATTGCTGGAAAATACCGTTTATGCGATAGCTGTTGCGCCCAAGGGTGATATTTGGGTCGGTACTCGTAGAGGTGTATCACGCTTGGGGTTGTGATGTCACTTGGTTCTTGTGTTAAGAATCAGGTAGGGAAAATATATTGAGGAGAGTGTTGTATGCAGTTGAATAATAAGATGGTGGCGGCAATTGCCGTTGTGGTGGTGGGCATCATTGCCGGTTTTTACACGATGACTTCAACGGATGAGACAAAAGAAGCGAATCCAAATATGCCGGAAAGCAACCAGCAGGTTGATGAGGATCTGCCGCCGGGCCATCCGACAGTCATGCGTGGAGATGGCTCTACTGATACCGTGGGTGGTGTGCCCTCTGCAGAGCAGCCAATCAATCAAGCGCGTGCAGGTAAAGCAGTTGAGCCGCAAGATGCTAAATTTACACACTTCCGCGTTGGTGATCGTAATGTCAAAGCCCTATATGTCGATGGAAGTGTCCTCTGGGCCGGTACATCGGGGGGCGTGGTTCGTTATGACACTGCAACTGATGATTATCGTCTGTATGACTATACAAATGGCTTACTCTCGAATGGCGTATTCAGTATTGGCAGGCTGGAAGGGCGCATCGCATTAGGCACATACGGCGGCGGTATGTCGTTGTTTGACGAGTCCAAGAATAAATGGGAAAACTTTAATGTTCCTAACGGGCTAGGTGATGCGTTTGTATACAAAACGCTTGAGGCGTCCAATGGCGATATCTGGATAGCGACATGGTCGGGAGTCAATCGAATCCGAGGCGGTAATCTGAGGGATCGTTCCAAGTGGGACATCTATACGGTAGAAAATACCAATGGTGGGCTAATAAATGACTGGGTCTATAGCCTCGCAGAGGGAAAAGATGGTGTAATTTGGTTGGCTACTGAAGGTGGCTTGGTTCGCTACAAAGATGGAAAGTGGAAAAACTGGAATCATGACAAGGGAGTGGGCGCCTCATACGAGACGATCAAGAATGACCCGCGCTTTGGGGTGGATCCGGCAAGTATGTCCGAGCATCATGCACGTCAGGCCAAAGAGATGGGGCTGGAAGGTGTCAGCGGCGGCGGCGCATACAACCCTAATTACATCGTTGCGTTGACGATCGGCAAAAATGGTGATGTTTGGTGTGGTACCTGGGGTGGTGGTCTAGCACGTTTTGATGGAAAAAAATGGCGCAACTACACGATGGCAGATGGTTTGCCGGGGAACCTGATCTTCTCCTTGTTCCAAGATCCTGACGGCGATTTGTGGGTCGGAACCAATAAGGGCTTAGCACGCTATGATGGTAAGGAATTTACCGTCATGACAGTTGAAGACGGCTTGTTCTCGAATACCATCTTCTCTATTGCAGAAGGGCCTGACGGTAGCCGCTGGATTGGTCATTTCGGAGGGGTAACACACCTCTTGGCGGAATAATCAGTCGTGTACTGCTGATGAGCAATCGAGCATGCCAGTGTTCGATTGCTCATTTCTTTTTGTGGAAGTGTTTTTGCTGGTATCTGCCTGATGTGTGTGGGCGCGGTTGCTGCCTATGATTAGGGCGTGGCTTGGTCGTGAGGGGTGTCAGTCGGCTTGTCTGTTGACCTAGTTTGTTGATCTGAGCCTAATCAACCAGAGGAGAGGATTTTTTATACAGTCGATAATAGTCATTTCTTTTTCCTTTGCGACTGCCTTCCCATATTTTTTCCCAATGTATTTCGTCCATTGCTTGCATGGACAAATTATTTCCTTGTACCAGCTTTAGATCGCAGAGTTGGTCGGCATCGATTTCAGTGATGATATTGCCGAAATAATGCAACATTGCTCGCTGGCCATTTCCCAGATTTTCACGCGCGACACATTGGTAGTGGCTAGGCATGGATAACTTCAGAGAGTCGACCATACTGCGATAGCTTTTACCGCTGTCCAACCAGGGCAACCACAGTGTCATTGCAAGTACCCATATTAGTGTCACACCTGAAGCCCAATTTAAAGTGGCGCGTCGCATTGAGCGTCCGACGCGCCACACCATGATAATCCAAAGTACTGATGCGACGATGGCAATTGCAAAAGCAGTCGTATGCAACTCAGGCACGAAATCCGGCTGTGAAGTTTTAAACCATCTCGTAACCGCTGTTCTATTATCTAGTAGCAATCCAGTCCAACCTGACCACATAAGAATCGCCAGAAGCGCAAAAGTCATTATCCCGAACCAATCCAGCGCATTGGCCGCACCGCGTTTAAGCATCGATAATGAAGCTGTAGCCAGAAGTGTTATTGGCAATAACATGGGAAGAGCGAATACTTCTTCAACTGTTGCGGAAAAGCTGAGGGTGACAAGCATCACCAAAAATGCGACCAGCGGTAATTGCAAATCATCTCTATGATTTAAGCGTTTGCGAGATTTCCATACGACCCATGCGGCCAATGGCATTGCGGGCCATGCCATCCAGGGAAGATTTTGTAAGTAAAAGAATGCTTCTTCGTTCGGCCCCGCCATTACATAAGTAATCCACCTGCCGATATTGTGAGTCCATAACCATTCATGAAAGAGTTGCGGGGAATGGTTGAATAGAATTGTTGGCCAGATTGTCAGCCAGGGCACTGACGCTAACAGGGCAACACCTACACTATGCAGGTAACGGCGCGTTCGCCAGTTGTGGTACATCAGCGGTAGGGCAGCGGCGGTAATGGCAAAGAAGATCGGGGAAAAGAATCCTTTTGACATAAAGCCTATGCCAAGGCCTGTGCCGATCAAGATGCCTGCATGAAGCGATTTTTCACGGGCTTTAGTGAACCCGAAGAGCATCATTGCAAAGCCGGCCATGAGTGCAAGATCTGTGATGATTTGATGCGCACGAACCAACAAACCAAGGCAGCCAATTAAAATGATTGCAGCGGCCCAGCCGCGATTCTCTCCATACAGCCTGCGTCCGGCTAATCCGATATATAACATGGTGAGCGACATAAAAAAGCCGCTTGCAAGGCGTGCACCATCATGCAGCGGCAGCATGGGAGAAAAAAACGTAGCGAATATTGCTGCGGTCCAATAGAACAACGGCGGTTTATCGATGAAGGGCTCGCCTGCAATGGCTGGAACGACCCAGTTGCCGCTTTGCAGCATCGAGTAGACGATCCCGAAACTGTAAGCCTCATCAGGTTTCCATGGATCGTGTCCAATCAGGCCTGTGCCGACCCATATTAGGCATAAGAATCCCAGCAGAAATGCTTTAGCGGTCGTGATCGGGTTCGGGTCGGTGGGTTTGATGAAATACATGCGTTATATTAATCCAGCACCTGATGGATAAGCCAAAATTATAATTTGAGGTGTTGCGCAAATGCTAGGAGAAATGAGTATCCTGAGTAAACAAAAAAGGCAGCGTTAGCTGCCTTTTTTTCAAGCCTGTCCTAAGACAAGTTATGCAGTCTTAGTGCCGTATTTCTGACGGAACTTATCAATACGACCGGCGGTATCCACAATTTTCTGTGTACCTGTATAGAAAGGATGGCATTCAGAACATACTTCAACATTCAGTGTGTCCTTTGCCATAGCTGACTTAGTCTTGAAGCTATTACCACAGCTGCAAGTTACGGTGATTTCTTGGTAATCCGGATGGATATCTGTTTTCATTTTCATTCCTTGCGAGTAGTTTTGTGCGGCTGGTGTACGCACATGGGTATTACATAAGGCCGCGCATTATCCATAAAAATAGCATGTTACGCAACTTATTGAGGCGGCGTCGATGTATTTCAAAGGTTCTGTCACGTAAACCAAAGCCTTTATCTGAATATCCAGCTTTTGATTATCTTATTAATTCGAGGGTGTAGAGGTCATTTTGAGGCAAGCGTCCCTATCGCCGAATCTGCAATGCAATTTACCTGCGCTGAATATTCCATCAACTGAATGATGTGTCCAAAAACACCCCACTCTTAACAACCAACTTTAGCTTATATCCATAATTCATTCTTTATTAAGAGGATTATGGGTTATTGTCGATTTAAGCTAAACCATTGTTGCTAAACGAAAACCTGTGTTTTTCTGCTTGACCAGTTGATTTTTATTCAATATAGTGGATCAAAGTGGTAAAAAGTGGGTAAAAGTGGAGTAATGATGTTCCAAGGTGCGGCTCAATTAAATCTAGATAGCAAAGGCCGGCTCGCGATTCCAGCGCGCTATCGCGACATATTGCTTGCGCATTGTGAAGGAAATCTAGTGCTAACAGCAGATGCAGATGGCTGTCTGTTGTTGTATCCGCAACCTGAGTGGCAGCCGATACGGGAAAAGTTACTAAAGCTTTCGTCACTCAATCCCAAAATTCGTGCCTTACAACGCAGACTCATCGGGTATGCAGAAGATGTGGTGATGGATAGTGCGGGTCGAGTGTTGATCTCTCCGACTTTGCGGGCATATGCAGTGCTAGATAAGCGCGTGATGCTGGTCGGTCAAGGTAACAAATTTGAATTGTGGGACGAAGTTAAATGGCAGGCACAGCAAGAGGCGGGATTGTCCTTCCTTGAAGGTGAATTGCCGCCGGAGCTAGAAGGCTTCTCGCTATGAGTGAGCGCCGGGTTGAATGAAGCGGGTGCGAATGCGGGATTAGTCCACACCACCGTTTTGCTGGAGGAAGCGGTAGAAGCACTAAAGATTAAGCCGGATGGTGTTTATATAGATGGCACATTCGGGCGTGGCGGGCATAGCAAGAAAATATTAAACCAGCTCGGCGCACAGGGAAAGTTAATTGCACTTGATAAAGATCCGACAGCGGTGTCGGTAGGAAGAGCATGGCGCGAGTCACACTTTCAAATTGTGCACAGTGGCTTTACGCATCTGCAGCAAGTGCTCAAAGCGCAGGGCATAAAAGAAGTGGATGGCATATTGCTCGATCTGGGCGTGTCATCGCCTCAGTTGGATGAGGCGGAGCGGGGGTTCAGTTTTCGCTTCGATGCGCCGCTTGATATGCGCATGGATAACAGCAGCGGAATAACAGCAGCAGAATGGCTTGAGAAGGTTGATGAAAAACTACTAGGGGAGGTGATACGTGATTACGGCGAAGAACGGTTTGCTAAGCAGATTGCAAGGGCGGTTATTAAGGCGCGCACAATCGAGTCCATCGACACAACGGGGCAACTTGTCGAGTTGGTTAGTCAAGCGGTGCGCACCCGTGAGCCAGGGCAGAATCCGGCAACGCGCACCTTTCAAGCTATACGGATTTATCTCAACCAGGAACTCGAAGAGCTTACGCGGGTCCTGCCAGAGTGTGTAAAGCATTTGAAAGTCGGGGGGAGATTAGTCGTGATTAGCTTTCACTCTCTCGAAGATCGGATTGTGAAGAACTTCATGCGAAATAACGCGCAAGGAGACAAATTGCCGCGAAATTTACCTGTGCGTGCGAGTGAAATCCAGCAGGGTAAGCTCAAATTAATTGGCAAGCCGGTGCGAGCTGGTGAGAGGGAATTGCAATTGAATCCCCGAGCGCGTAGTGCCGTTATGAGAGTAGCGGAGCGTAGCAATGCTGCTTAGGGGCAACATATTAAACAGCATATTGCTGTTGGTGTTGCTTGCATGCGCATTGAGTGTTGTCACCTCTCAGCACAAGGCACGCAAGCTACTTATTGAGTTGCAAAGCGAAAAAGACGTTGCGCAACAATTAGAGGTTGAGTGGGGGCAGTTGCAATTGGAGCAAAGCACTTGGGCGACGCCTAGTCGAATAGGCAAGATAGCAGAGCAGAAGTTGCAAATGCAATTGCCTGGTGTAGAACAGATCACACTAATACGGGTAGAGCCTAACGGCCAAACAAAACACCAACCATGAATTACGCGGCTAGCGCACATCAGGACATTACGGCGAAATTGCCCGGATGGCGCGCCGCTGTGCTATTTGGAGTGCTGCTAATCGGTTTTGCTGGATTGTTAGGACGAGGCGTGTATCTGCAAGGCATAAATGATGACTTTCTGCAGAAGAAAGGTGATGCACGCTACAGTCGTGTGGTCGAAGTTAGCGCTCATCGAGGCATGATTTCTGACCGGAATGGCGAGCCACTGGCAGTAAGTACGCCCGTAGAATCAGTATGGGCAAGCCCCTCCGATGTCGAAGCTGATGAGGGCAAGATCCGCAAGCTTGCAAAGATTCTAGGTATGGAATCGAATAAAGTTAGGCAACGCCTGTTCAACTCCAAGCGTGATTTTGTCTACCTCAAGCGACAACTCCCTCCCGCACAGATCGAAAAAGTGGTCAGCTTGAATATTCCCGGCGTGTTATTGCAACGAGAATACCGTCGCTATTATCCAACGGGTGAACAAACTTCACAGATACTCGGTTTTACGGGTAAGGATGATAATGGTCAGGAAGGGCTGGAGTTGGCTTTGCAAGATTTGCTTGCTGGAGAGCCTGGAAGCAAGCGCGTCATTAAAGATCGGCGCGGACACATTGTTGAAGATATTGGTAGTTTACGAGTGCCAAAACACGGCAATGATGTTGAGCTCAGCATAGATAGCAATATCCAGTACCTTGCATATCGAGAGCTGAAAGATGCAGTCATCAAGCACAAGGCTAAGTCGGGGTCAGTGGTCGTACTCGACCCTCGTAGCGGTGAGGTGTTAGCACTTGCCAACTATCCTAGTTTCAATCCAAATAACCGCAGCAAAGTCAGTGTTCAGTCGATACGAAATCGGGCGATAACCGACGTGTTTGAGCCGGGTTCTACAATGAAACCCTTTACTGTGGCGGCGGCTGTCGAAGTCGGCATCATCGACGCCAATACCACAGTTGATACGGAGAATGGGGTATTTGCGATAGGTAGAAGAAAAATACACGACCTGCATCCGGAAGCGACCATGACGGTAGCTCAGATTATTCAAAAATCGAGCAATGTCGGCGCTGCGAAAATTGCATTGTCATTGGAGCCTGAAATACTATGGAATGCCCTTGCCGAGAGTGGATTTGGCGCATCTACTGGCAGTGAATTCCCGGGTGAGGCAGCGGGCAAATTGCGTGATGTGAAAACTTGGCGTCCTATAGAGCAAGCGACCATATCCTATGGACACGGGATTTCGGTAAATCTGTTGCAATTGGCGCGTGCCTATACGATTTTTGCCAATAATGGGGAGTTGAAACCAATCTCATTATTAAAGTTGGATAAACCTGTAGCGGGAAGAAAAGTATTTTCAGATCGAACCACAAATTCGATTCGGGCAATGCTGGAAACGGTTGCCCATGAAGGTGGCACGGCTCCACTGGCACAAGTGACGGGTTATCGGGTTGCCGGTAAAACTGGTACATCCCACAAGCTGGAAAATGGGAAATACGTTAAACGTTATATTGCTTCATTTGTCGGGTTTGTTCCAGCGTCAGATCCTCGACTGGTTATTGCAGTGATGCTTGATGAACCAAGCAATGGACAACACTACGGTGGACAGGTCGCAGGACCCATCTTCAGCAAAATAGCGGGTACTGCTTTACACATGATGAAAGTTCCCAACGATGCGCCTCTGGATAACAACCATTTAGTAAGCAATGATTTGATGGGGAGAGAAATATGACTTTCCCATTTGATCGATTAGAAAAAATGAATATCAGTATATCGAAACTGGTAACTGATAGTCGCACTGTGCAAGCGGGAGATACATTCATCGCTTATCCGGGTGAGGGGTTGGATGGACGCGCATATATTGATGAAGCGATTGCTCACGGTGCGAATGCAGTGATTTGGGAGCAGCGTGATTTTGAATGGTCGGACCAGTGGCGAGTGGCGAATCTGGGTGTGACAGATCTGCGTCACAAGGCTGGTTGGCTGGCTAATGCAGTATATGGAGCGCCATCAGAAAAACTCTGGATGGTGGGCGTCACCGGCACCAACGGAAAAACATCAACCAGTCATTGGATAGCGAGCGTGTTGAGCAATGCAGGAAAGAAGTGTGCACTGATTGGTACGCTTGGAAACGGATTCGCTGAAGACCTTCAATCCACCATCAACACGACCCCTGACGCAGTTCGAACACATCGTCTACTAGCGGAATATCGGGAAGGTGGTGCACAAGCGGTCGCGATGGAAGTTTCTTCTCATGCGCTCTCGCAAGATCGTGTGAACGGCGTGAATTTTGATGTGGCCATGCTTACCAATTTGAGCCGTGATCATCTCGACTACCACGGTGATATGCAAGGCTATGCGGATGCAAAACGCAAGCTTTTCGATTGGGATCACCTGAAGTATGCAGTACTTAACTTTGATGATGCATATGGTGTAGTGCTCAGTGAAGAGTTACAAGATGCTCCAGTCGAAGTGATCGGTTACGGACTCAGTGACGACGCGCTACAGCATGCAGAAAATCTGGGCGTGCGGATGGTGTACGGAAACATTCTTGAAATGGGTGGCGATGGCTTAAAGATATCGGTGCATTCCAGTTGGGGAGCAATACAGATAGATAGTGGGTTGATTGGCAGGTTTAATGCATCCAACCTGTTGGGTTCGCTGGCGACTTTGTTGGTGAGTGGTATTGCGTTGGATGCTGCTGCTTATTCTCTGGGCGAAGTCGCACCTGTTGCCGGTCGAATGGAGCGCGTGGGTGGCGGGCAGCAACCAACGGTGATTGTCGATTATGCGCACACACCTGATGCGCTTGAAAAAGTGTTATCCGCCTTGCGGGAAGCCAATAAAGGTTCGGGCATATTGCTGTGTGTGTTTGGTTGCGGAGGTGATCGAGATCGGGGTAAACGTCCGATGATGGGTTCGGTAGCAGAGAAAAATTCGGATTTTTGCGTAGTGACTTCTGATAATCCGCGCAATGAAGATCCGCAAGCCATCGTTGCGGAGATCGTCGGCGGCATGAGCGGACAAAACCACGAGATAGTCATTGATAGAGCTGAGGCGATTCAGCAGGCGATCAAGCGTGCCAAACAAGGCGACATCGTATTGATCGCGGGAAAGGGGCATGAAGACTATCAAGAGATACTGGGTGTTCGACATCCCTTTAGTGATATTCAATCGGCAAGGCGTAGCTTGGCATCTGTTCAGAATACAGCAGAGGTGTCCACATGATGATGCTATCAGATGTGGCGCAAGCATTGGATTGGCAACTCGTCGGTGAGGATGTCCAATTTTCCGGTGTGTCCAGCGATAGTCGCAAAATTACACAGGGAGATTTATTCGTCGCCTTACGAGGTGAACATTTCGATGGATATGAATTCATTGAAAATGCTGCTCAAGATGGCGCGGTTGCCGTGCTGGCAAATGCGGATAGTTATCATGATGAGCAGCCTGCCTGTCCGTTACTGCTGGTGGAAGATACGCGGTTGGCGATGGGCGTGTTGGCAGCACATTGGCGCAAACAGTTCCAGATACCACTGATTGCGGTGACTGGCAGCAACGGTAAAACGACCGTCAAGGAAATGCTTGCGAGCATTCTGCGTGTGGCAGCAGGCAGCACCGATTCTGTACTCTCAACAGCGGGTAATCTGAACAACGATATCGGTATGCCGCTTACCTTGCTGAAAATGAATGAAGCTCATCGTTATGCCGTGATTGAAATGGGCATGAACCATCCCGGCGAAATTGATTATCTGTCGCGGATTGCAGTGCCGGATGTGGCATTAATCAATAACGCCAGTGGTGCTCACCTTGAAGGTTTGGGTTCTGTAGAGGCGGTTGCGCACTCAAAGGGTGAAATCCTGAATGGCTTGAGCGCACACGGAACTGCAGTGATCAATGCTGATGATGAGTATGCACCGCTATGGCGCGAACTCGCAGGTGCTCACCAATTGCTGGAATTCGGCTTGAATCCTGATTCGGATGTACATGGCACCTGGCAGCCTGAGGGTAATGGCTTGTTAGTGGATGTGACCGCACCTCAAGGAATGTTCAATGCCGCGTTGCAAGTGGCTGGTGAGCATAATGTACTGAACGCACTGGCCGCGACAACAGCGGCGGTGGCATTGAATATTTCACTGGAAAATATCGCGACTGGTCTGGAAAACTTTGGCGGTATTGCCGGACGCCTGCATCGCAAGACGGGCATAGGCGGAGTCACGCTGATAGATGACAGCTATAACGCCAATCCTGCCTCAATGAGTGCGGCAATCAAGGTGCTGGCTGCTGAACCGGGTAAGCGGGTGCTGCTGATCGGTGACATGGGGGAACTGGGCAGTGAGTCCGCAGTGCTTCATGCGGCAATCGGTAAAGAGGCAAAGCAAGCGGGAATCAATAAGCTATTTACCCTTGGAGAGTTGAGTAAGCGTGCAGCGCATGAGTTTGGTAAGGATGCTCAGTGTTTCGAGAAAGTCGAGAAATTGTTACCTGTGCTGAAAGACGAGTTGGATGGCAGCACTACGTTGCTGGTCAAAGGATCGCGGTTCATGCGCATGGAACGCGTGGTGCAGTTTTTGGAGGCGGGAGCAGAAGTCGAGTCATCTCTAATGAAGGAGAAGTCATGCTCTTAGCACTTGCACAATGGCTATCACAGGACATCAGGTTCTTTAGCGTATTCAACTATCTCACCTTGCGAGTTGTATTGTCTGCGATGACTGCATTGGGTATCTCTTTCATGGTGGGTCCTGCAATGATCAGAAAGCTGACTGCATACAAAATAGGGCAGTCGGTTCGTGATGATGGACCGCAAACACATCTGGTGAAAGCGGGCACGCCGACTATGGGCGGGGCGCTGATTCTGACTTCGATTGCAATTACTACCTTGCTGTGGGGTGATTTGCAGAATCAATATGTATGGGTGGTGCTGCTTACAACGATCGGTTTCGGGGTGATCGGTTGGGTGGATGACTACCGCAAGGTTGTGCACCGCAATTCCAAAGGATTATCCGCAAAGGCCAAAATATTCTGGCAGTCGATTATTGCGCTTGCTGTTGGCTTCTACTTATTTAATACCGCCAGTCTGCCGGCTCAGACTGAGCTGATAGTACCCTTCATGAAATTTTTTGTATTTCCGTTGCCTGCCGTTCTGTTTATTGCGCTGACTTATCTGGTCATCGTTGGAACCAGTAATGCCGTAAATTTAACTGATGGCTTGGATGGTCTGGCCATCATGCCGGCAGTGATGGTGAGTAGCGCGTTGGCGATATTTGCTTATGTAGCGGGTAATGCGGTTTTTGCAAAATATCTTGGTATTCCTTACATACCCGGTGCGGGAGAGCTGGCTGTATTTTGCGGTGCATTATCAGGCGCCGGGCTAGCATTTCTGTGGTTCAACGCTTATCCCGCAGAAGTTTTTATGGGCGACGTTGGTGCGTTGGCACTAGGTGCAGCGCTAGGCACGGTTGCAGTGATCATTCGTCAGGAATTGGTGCTGTTCATCATGGGTGGCGTGTTTGTGGTCGAAGCGGTGTCGGTGATGATTCAGGTTATTTCATTCAAACTCACCGGCAAGCGGATATTCCGTATGGCACCGCTGCACCACCACTACGAGTTGAAGGGATGGAAAGAGACGCAAGTCGTCGTGAGATTCTGGATCATCACGATGCTATTGGTACTTATTGGATTGGCGGCGCTTAAGTTGAGATGATGGAACTCAAGAATAAATCAGTGTTGGTATTGGGCCTCGGTGAAACAGGCTTGTCCATGCTGCGCCATCTGAAATCAAAAGGGGCGCAGTTGAGCGCAGCAGATACCCGTGAAAATCCAGCCGGTCTCACAGAAGCTAAGAAATATTTGAATCAGTCACATATCATTTGCGGGCCGTTCAATGATGAATTATTTGTCGGTATCGACCTGATCGCCATCAGCCCCGGCGTTTCGTTACGTGATCCTGTCATTGCAAAGGCAGTTGCATCGGGCATTCCCGTTGTGGGCGATATTGAACTGTTCGCATGGACGCTACCCGAGCAGGACCGCCCACGCGTGCTTGCGATCACAGGCTCCAATGGCAAAACAACGGTCACTAGCATGGTAGAGCATCTCTGCAAATCAGCAGGAAAAATGGTCGTGGCGGCGGGCAATATTTCACCTGCTGTGCTGGATGTTATTAAAGAAAATGAGCAACCCGATATATGGGCGTTGGAGTTATCCAGTTTTCAATTGGAAAGCACTTCGACTTTGAATGCGGATGCAGCTACGGTTTTGAATGTCAGCGAAGATCATATGGATCGCTACGATAGTCTGGATGAGTATGCTAAGTTCAAAGCGCGCATCCTCAATGGTGCAAAGGTGCAGGTGCTAAACAGAGATGATCAGCGTAGCCTTGCCATGTCACATTCTGGAAGTACAAAAGCGACATTCGGTTTGAGTGCCCCTGACAATGCGCAGGACTTTGGCCTGCTGCAACAGGAAGGTACTAACTGGCTTGCTCAGGGAATGCATGCACTCCTTAAAGTGGAAGAGTTGAAGGTCAACGGTTTGCATAATGCGGCAAATGCTTTGGCTGCCTTGGCTTTGTGTAGAGCGATAGATATCCCGATGGATGCCTTGCTCGACGGATTACGCAGCTATGAAGGTTTACCACATCGTGTCACGCTCATATCAGAGATCAATGGTGTGGCTTACTACGATGATTCAAAAGGTACCAATGTAGGCGCTACCGTTGCTGCGCTGGCAGGATTGGGGCAAAAAGCCGTGCTGATTGCCGGAGGCGAAGGCAAAGGGCAGGATTTTGCACCACTCAAGTCTGCTGTGCAGATGTCGGCTCGCGGCGTTGTGTTGATAGGCAGAGATGCAGACCTGATCGAAGCGGCACTTCAAGATTGCGGTGTACCAGTGATTCATGGCGAAGATATGGTGGGTGCTGTCACGAAGGCTGCGGAATTGGCTCACTCAGGAGATGCAGTGTTGTTATCGCCTGCATGCGCGAGTTTCGATATGTTCCGCAATTACAAGCATCGTGCAGAATCTTTCATCGCGGCAGTGCGCGGTTTGAAAATGGGAGCGTTGGCATGAGTTCGATGGTTAAAACTCAAGCGCGGCTACCTCAGGCCCAATTCGATGAGATGCTGGGCTGGGTATTGATCAGTTTGCTTGCGCTGGGTTTGGTGATGGTTTACTCCGCCTCCATAGCCACTGCCGAGGCTAATAAAATCATAGGCCATCAGCCTACCTATTATTTATTGCGTCACGGTATCTACATTGGTGTGGGACTGTTGGCCGGGATATTTGCATTTCAAGTGCCGATTCATTTATGGCAAAGCTATGCCCCCTATTTATTCATGTTTGGCGCAATATTACTGGTGTTGGTGTTGATTCCGGGTATCGGCCGTGAAGTGAATGGAAGCCGCCGCTGGTTGTCACTTTTTGTTATTAATTTGCAGCCCTCAGAGCTGATGAAGTTGTTCGTCGTGTTATACGCCGCTGATTACACAGCGCGTAAAAGCAAGATCGGACACTTGTTCAGCAAAGCGTTCATGCCAATGCTGATCGTCATGATTTTGATAGGTGGGCTATTGCTGCTTGAGCCCGATATGGGTGCATTCGTGGTGATTCTTTCCATCGCGATCTGCACATTATGGCTGGGTGGTTTCAACCTCAAAGTGTTCATGGGACTGCTGCTGGTCTTACCGCTGGCATTTGCGGGCTTGATTCTCTCGTCGCCATACAGGATGGAACGCATCGTTGGCTTTATGGATCCTTGGGCAGATCCATTTGGCAAAGGTTATCAATTGAGTCATGCGCTGATCGCCTTCGGACGTGGTGAATGGTTCGGCGTCGGACTAGGAGGGAGTGTCGAAAAGTTATTCTATCTTCCTGAAGCGCATACGGACTTTTTGATGGCGGTTATTGCGGAGGAGCTGGGACTGGTCGGTGTTGCGACAGTGATATTGCTGTTCGGGATGTTGGTCGTGCGTTCTTTTCAGATTGGACGCTATGCGGCCTTTCTGGATCGTAACTTTGCAGCCTTGGTCGCACAAGGTATCGGTGTGTGGATTGGTGCGCAGGCTATGATCAACATCGGGGTCAACATGGGCGTGTTGCCGACCAAGGGGCTGACACTGCCTTTCCTGAGTTTTGGAGGTAGCGGCATTGTGGCAAATTGTATTGCCGCTGCCGTATTACTTAGAGTGGATTTTGAAAATCGGCGTATCGCCAGAGGAGAGTCAGCATGAGCCGATCTATCCTCATTATGGCGGGTGGAACTGGCGGACACATTTTTCCCGCGCTTGCCGTCGCTGACGTGATGCGTTCCTGGGGTTGGCAGGTGACTTGGTTGGGCGCACCAAACAGTATGGAAGCGGAATTGGTGCCTAAACATGGCTATGACATGGCACATGTCAATTTTTCCGGATTACGTGGTAAGGGAATGCTGCGCAAAGTGATGCTGCCTTTTAATCTGCTGATTGCACTTTTTCAGAGTGCGGCTGCACTGTTCCGCTATCGCCCTGATGTGGTGCTGGGCATGGGTGGTTACATTACTTTCCCCGGCGGAATGATGTCTGCAATATTGAGACGCCCGCTGGTGATACATGAGCAAAATTCAATCGCCGGGCTAAGTAACAAAGTATTGGCACGCGCGGCACAACAAGTGATGAGTGGTTTCCCGAAAGTATTGCCGCGAGCAATATGGTGCGGAAATCCCGTCCGGGATGCAATTGCGGCATTAGACGAACCACAGCAGCGGTACGCAGCACGTTCAGGGCCGCTGAACCTGCTCGTGGTCGGCGGTAGTTTAGGTGCTAAGGCAATCAACGAAATGGTGCCGCAAGCACTTGCATCGTTACCTGAAAACCAACGTCCTCACGTGATACACCAAACCGGTAAACGACATTTTGAGGCAGTGCAACAGCACTATAAACAAGCGTGCGTGCACGCAGACATCAGACCGTTTCTGGATGATATGGCGCAGTGTTACGCCAATGCAGATTTGGTGATCTGCCGTGCCGGTGCACTGACGGTTTCAGAATTGGCTGCGGCAGGCGTGGCGAGCTTTTTGATCCCGTTCCCGTTTGCGGTGGACGATCACCAAACGCACAACGCAATGTTTCTAAGTGAATGCGGTGCAGCCCTTTTATTGCCACAGGATGAGATCAATGCTAAAGAATTAGCGCATCTCATGGTTGATTATGGGCGCGAAAAATTGTCCGCGATGGCGCAAAAGGCGCGTGAGGTCGCAAAGAAAGATGCGGCAAATGATGTCGCATTAGCCTGCAAGAAGATGGCGGAGATATGAAACATAAAGTTAAAAATCTGCACTTTGTCGGCATTGGTGGCTCGGGCATGAGCGGCATTGCGGAGGTTTTGTTTAATCTTGGCTATCATGTCAGTGGTTCTGATCTCGGCCAGAATGCGGCTACAAGACGCCTAGAAAAACTGGGTGTCAAGGTGTACGTCGGTCATTCTGAGGATCACTTGGGAAACGCGGATGCAGTCGTGGTATCGACTGCGGTCAGTGAAGAAAATCCTGAAGTAAAAGCAGCACGCGCACGACATATTCCGGTCGTGCCGCGCGCCATGATGTTGACCGAGTTGATGCGACTACGCCAAGGAATAGCCGTGGCCGGGACACACGGCAAGACCACGACCACATCGCTGACTGCCAGCATACTGGCTAAAGGCGGTTTTGATCCTACCTTTGTCATCGGTGGCAAGCTGACTAGCAGTGGCAGTAACGCCAAGTTGGGAACCGGAGAGTTCATCGTGGTGGAAGCGGATGAATCAGACGCATCATTTTTGTATCTGCAACCGATACTTGCCGTAATTACCAATATTGATGCCGACCATATGGAAACCTACGAACACGATTTCGGTAAGCTCAAGCAAGCTTTCGTGGATTTCGTCGGACATCTACCGTTCTACGGTATGGCGATGGTATGTTTTGATGATCCGAATGTGCGCGAAATTTTGCCGAGTATCACCAAGCCGGTCACTACCTATGGCACCCGTGAAGGCGCGCAAATACGTGCGGTCGATGTATGCCATCAAGGTGGACGGATGCACTTTACGGCGCAATGCAGGCAGAACGGCACGCCGAAAGATTTGAAGATCACCCTCAATTTGGCAGGTATGCACAATGTGTTGAACGCGTTGGGTGCGATTGCGGTCGCGCTGGAAGTCGGGGTCGCTGACGATGCGATCGTTGCCGCACTGTCAGAGTTTGAGGGGGTCGGCAGGCGTTTTCAGCGTTACGGTGAGGTGAAGCTGCCGAACGGCGGCAGCTTCACATTGATCGATGATTATGGTCACCACCCTGTGGAAATGAAAGCCACACTGGAAGGAGTGAGAGGCGCGTTTCCGGATAAAAGATTGGTGCTGGCTTTTCAACCACATCGTTATACGCGTACCCGTGATCTGTTCGAAGACTTCGTGAAAATCTTATGTGGTGTGGATGCGCTGGTGTTGTCAGAGGTGTATGCAGCAGGCGAGCCGCCTATTGTGGCTGCGGATAGCCGTGCATTGATACATGCCTTGCGGGTGGCGGGGCAAAAAGAAGTGGTGTTTGTCGAAGATATGCAGGATATGCCGCAGACCATCATGCAATTTGCACGTGATGGTGATGTGGTTGTCACGATGGGCGCGGGGTCGGTAGGTGCGATACCGAATAAATTGCTTGGCCTGCCGGATGTGGATGCCACAGCAAAGATGCCGGCCATGTCTATGCAGCAATCGGTTGAGTCATGAATATGAGCGAACCTAAACAATTCCATACGACAACATTGCGCGGCACTTTGCGTAGCGAAGTATCAATGCGCAAGCACACCAGTTGGAGAGCGGGTGGTGTGGCAGAGCGAATGTATCAGCCAGCCGACCTGGATGATTTATGTTTGTTTTTGAGCGGTTTGCCTGACGATGAGCCACTTTATGTGGTGGGATTGGGCAGCAATATGTTGGTGCGTGATGGCGGTTTACGAGGCACCGTGTTGCTGATGCACGGGGCATTGAAAAACTTGCGCATGGACTCTGACGAAGTCATTTATGTAGAGGCAGGTGTGCCGGGTGCAAAGCTGGCACGCTTTGCTGCGCTAAACAATTTAAGCGGGGCGGCATTTTTTGCAGGTGTTCCGGGCACATTGGGCGGCATGTTGGCGATGAATGCAGGATGCTACGGAAGTGAGACATGGGACAAGGTGTTGCATGTGCAGACCGTCAATAGAAAAGGTGAATTAAAGACTAGAGTCGCTTCTGAATATGAGATCGGCTATCGCCATGTGTCGCTCAAACAGGCTGGCAGCGAGTGGTTTTTATCTGCGCATCTGAAGTTTCAAGCGGGTGATGGTGATGTTGCCCGGCAAGAGATTAAAGCGTTGTTGAATAAGCGTATTGCGAGCCAACCATTACAGTTGCCGAATGCCGGGTCGGTGTTCCGTAATCCGCCGGGTGACCATGCTGCAAAATTGATCGAGCAGTGTGGCTTAAAGGGAAAAAAGATCGGTGGTGCACAGGTTTCAGAAAAGCATGCCAACTTCATCGTTAATGCGGGCGATGCAACAGCAGCAGATATTGAGAATCTGATCAATGGAGTACGTACTACGGTCGCGAAAAAAACAGGCATTCAGTTGCATCCCGAAGTGAGGATAGTCGGGGAGGAACAGCATGGCTGATTTCGGAAAAGTCGCGGTGATGTTCGGCGGCAAATCAGCCGAGCGGGAGGTATCGTTGAATAGCGGTGCCGCTGTGTTAGATGCGCTCATGAAAAGTGGGGTGGATGCACATGCATTCGATCCAGCATATCGCAATTTGCAGGAATTGGTCGATGAGAATTTTGACAGAGCCTTTATCGTGCTACATGGTCGTTACGGCGAAGACGGCACGGTACAAGGTGCTTTGGAATTGTTGGGCGTGCCTTATACAGGAAGTGGTGTGATGGCTTCAGCTTTAGGGATGGATAAGTGGCGCTGCAAGCTGGTGTGGCAAGCAGCGAATCTACCTATTCCTGATTATCAGTTACTTGATGAGGGTAGTGATTGGGATGGGGTGTCCAGCCGACTTGGGATGCCATTATTCGTTAAGCCAGCCAATGAGGGCTCTAGTGTGGGAATCAGTAAGGTGTGTGCGGCTGACGCATTGAAAGAAGCGTACTTCAAAGCAGTTAAGCACGACAATCTGGTTTTGGCGGAGCAATACGTCGGTGGTGGTGAATATACCGTTGCACTCCTCGGCGATCATGCATTGCCGGTCATCAAAATCGAACCTGCCAATGATTTTTACGATTACGAAGCAAAATATCTGACCGATAAAACTGCATACCTGTGTCCGAGCGGATTGTCTCCTGAGCAAGAAACCGAGATGCAGATGCTAGCCAAAAAAGCATTTGCGCTGATAGGCGGTCAGGGCTGGGGGAGAGTAGATTTCCTGATGGATGAAGCGGGTCGCATGTATTTACTTGAAGTAAATACTACGCCGGGAATGACCGACCATAGCCTAGTTCCGATGGCAGCTCGGCAGGCAGGCATCAGTTTCGAACAATTGGTGGTGCGCATTTTGGAGTTTGCTCATGTGGGATAACTATAAATATATGACCAGCATGGCAGATGCACTTTTTGCATTAAGTGTGGTGCTGGTTCTGTACGGCACCATCAGCTATGTCATACATCTGCCCGGTTTGCTGCCACTGCATGCGGTGCAGTTGGAAAATCAGGTGCAGCAGGTATCTGACGAGGAAATATTGCAGGTAGCGCAAGCAAGTGCAAAAGGAAACTTGCTAACAGTGGATATTGAACAGATGAAGCAATCATTGGAAGAAATACCCTGGGTGAGGAAAGCGAGCATACGCCGTGAATTTCCGGGCAGCTTGGCTATAAATCTGGAAGAACAGCAGGTGTTAGCGCGTTGGAATAAGCAGATGCTGGTCAATCATTATGGTGAAGTCTTCAGTGCCGACACTGAGCAAAATCTACCCGAGTTTTTCGGCCCTGATGGCACATCATCAGAAGTGGCGATTCATTTTGATTATTTCAACAAGCAACTCGCAATGGTGGATCTGTATGTGAAGAAGATCAATTTGACACATCGGTATGCATGGCGGCTGAGTTTGACTAATGGTGCGGTGCTGGAGTTGGGGCGCGAAAATATTGAGCAGCGTATGACAAGGTTTGTTGAGGCCTATCCTTATAGTCTTGCCTCTGAGCAGAGTGGCTTTAAATATGTGGATCTGAGGTATCGCAATGGATTCGCAGTTGGTGGCCTTGAGAGACAAGGTTGATGTGGTAGTGGAGATCGAATGATGAGCAGAAGCAAGGAAGCGAAAAATCTGGTAGTCGGGCTGGATATCGGCACGTCAAAGATCGTGGTCGTCGTCAGTGAAGTTAAAGAGGACGGTGTACTCGAAGTGATCGGCATGGGTATGAACGAATCCGATGGTATGAAAAAAGGGATGGTGGTCAACATCGAAGCCACGGTAGGAGCAATTCAGCGTGCGCTGGAAGAGGCTGAATTGATGGCGGACTGCAAGATCACAGAGGTGTATACCGGGATTGCAGGTAGCCACATTCGCAGCATCAATTCACGCGGGATGGTTAAGATCAAAGAGAAAGAAGTTGTGATCGCTGACATAGAACGAGTGATCGAAACAGCCAGTTCAGTCAGTCTGCCGGGCGATCAACAAATTTTGCATATTCTTGAGCAGGAATTCAGCATCGATGGTCAGGAAGGTATCAGGAAGCCGCTTGGTATGAGTGGGATGCGTCTTGATGTTGAAGTGCATATCGTCAGCGGGGCAGTGGCAGCCGTTCAGAACATCATGAAGTGTATCCATCGTTGCGGGTTGGAGGTAAATGAACTGATCCTGCAACCGTTGGCATCCAGCAAAGCCGTCTTAGAAGAAGACGAAAAAGAACTGGGGGTTTGTCTGGTCGATATCGGCGGGGGAACGGCTGACATCGCCGTGTTTACAGGTGGCGCGATACGGCACACCGCAGTGATACCTATCGCGGGAGATCAGATCACCAACGATATTGCGATGGCATTACGTACTCCGACACAGGATGCCGAAGACATCAAGATCAAGCATGGATGTGCACTGCGCCAGTTGGCGGATGGGGCTGCCATCGAGGTGCCGGGTGTAGGTGAGCGCGGGCCGCGAATGTTGTCACGTCAGACCCTGGCAGAAGTGATCGAGCCGCGTGTTGAAGAATTGTACTCATTGGTTCAGCAAGAGTTGCGCCGAAGTGGATTCGAGGATTTGCTTTCATCAGGCATCGTGATTACCGGCGGCAGCAGCGCCATGCAAGGCATGGTCGAGCTGGGCGAGGAGATTTTCCATCTGCCTGTTCGTTTAGGCATACCGAAATATGTTGGTGGATTATCTGATGTTGTGAAAACAACACGTATGGCAACAGGCGTGGGGTTGCTGCTGTACGGGCTGGAACACTATCGGCGTAAGGAGGAAGCGCGTATGCAATCAAATTCGTTTGGCGATGTTATGGCAAAGATGAAGTTGTGGTTTAAAAAGAATTTTTAGGGGAAGTCTGGAATCGGTAGTTGGGGTAATTTTTTAATAGTTTTTGTAATTTTGTTTTAAGGAGATGGCTATGTTTGAAATCATGGAAACACTAACTCAAGATGCAGTAATCAAGGTGGTTGGTATCGGTGGTTGCGGTGGTAATGCCGTAGATCATATGATTGAGCAAGGTGTGCAGGGCGTTGAGTTCATCGTGATCAATACGGATGCGCAAGCATTAAAGCGGAGTAAAGCGCGTACCCAGTTGCAGATCGGTGTCAATATCACTAAAGGCCTCGGTGCAGGTGCAAAGCCTTCTGTCGGGCAAGCTGCGGCTGAAGAAGACAGAGACCGTATCATGGAAATGTTGGAAGGCTCGCATATGGTGTTTATCACTGCCGGTATGGGTGGTGGTACAGGTACAGGTGCTGCACCCATCGTGGCTGAGATCGCCAGAGAAATGGATATTCTGACAGTGGCTGTGGTCACTAAGCCTTTCTCATATGAAGGTAACAGGATGCGCTTTGCCAAGGCGGGTGTTGAAGCACTGTCTGAATCTGTCGATTCGCTGATCGTGGTGCCTAACTCCAAATTGATGGAAGTATTGGGTAACGACGTGACCGTACCTGAAGCCTTTAAAGCAGCCAATGGTGTGCTACAAGGTGCAGTGGGTGGTATCGCAGAAGTGATCAATGTACCGGGTTTAATCAACGTGGACTTCGCTGATGTACGCACCGTAATGTCAGAAAATGGCATGGCGATGATGGGTTCAGCGCTAGCTTCCGGCGATGATCGAGCAAGAGTTGCTGCTGAAAGTGCGATTGCCAGTCCGTTGCTGGAAGATATGGACATGTCAGGTGCACGTGGCGTGCTGGTCAACATCACTTCAAGCATGAACCTGAAGCTGAAGGAAATCGACGACGTGATGGAGTGCGTGCAATTTGCGGCAGAAGAGGCCACCGTGATCGTGGGTTCGGTCTTCGAAGAAGATATGGGCGAAGAGATGCGCGTGACTGTTGTTGCAACCGGACTTGGTGAGCCTATGGCACGTAAGTCAGGTAAACCTGAGATCGTGTTCCAGAATAATGAAATGCAAAGAACAGGTACCGATGATATGCCAGCATCAGGGGTGGATTACGGTGAGTTGGATACGCCTACAATCATGAGAAGCGGGCGCAGGGCGGCTGTGGATGCGATGGAAAAGTCAGGTGTAGATACATATGACATCCCTTCTTTTTTACGCAAACAGGCTGATTAAGTCCTGATTAAGGGAGGGGTATGGCATGGCCCGGAAGTGAGGCTATGGTAAAATTCCTTCATTATTTCAGCATCTAAGATACCTACGGGATATCAGCACTATAAGACACTTATGGTTAAACAGCGTACCTTGAAAAGCTCTGTCAGTGTGACAGGGGTCGGTTTACATAGCGGAGAAAAAGTCACGCTAGGTTTGCGTCCGGCACCTAATAACACAGGTATTGTGTTTCGTCGCGTAGACGTGAAGCCTGTAGAGGAGATATGCGCTCGTGCAGAAATGGTGCATGACACACGTCTTTCGACTTGCATGGAGCAAAATGGTGTACGTGTAGCAACTATTGAGCACCTGATGTCAGCCCTTGCGGGTTTGGGTGTAGATAATGTCTATGTCGATTTGGATAGTGCCGAAGTACCCATCATGGATGGCAGTGCAGGTACCTTTATCTTTTTACTGCAAACAGCAGGTCTTATCGAGCAGTCGGCTGCGAAAAAATTCATTCGTATCAAAAAAGTTGTCGAGGTTAAGGACGGTGATAAATGGGTTCGCTTCGAGCCTCATAACGGTTATAAGCTGACGTTCACAATCAATTTTGCTCATCCTGTTTTTGCTAATGCCAAGCAGCACGTGACAGTCGATCTGGGTGAAGAGTCATATGTACGTGATATCAGCCGTGCACGTACCTTTGGTTTTATGCAGGACGTGGAATACATGCGCGCGCAAGGTCTGGCGATGGGCGGCAGTCTGGACAACGCTATCGTGATGGACGATTACCGCGTATTGAATGCAGATGGTCTACGCTTTGAAGACGAGTTTGTTAAGCACAAAGTGCTTGATGCCATTGGCGACCTCTACTTGTTGGGTTATCCCTTGATCGGCGCTTTTTCCGGATATAAATCTGGCCACGCTATGAACAATGCATTAGCGCGCGAGTTGTTGAATGATGCGCAAGCCTGGGAATTCGCGACCTTTGACACGGTAGAAGAAGCGCCGGATTTCCTTAAATTACAATTGCAAACTGCCTGAATTTTGGCATTATCAGGTGGTCAGTGCTTTCCATAGCGGCAGATACCGTTATTAAATTTCCTGCATTTTCTTTCATATTTATTCCCAAAAAATCATGATTCTTTACGCCGCGACAATACTTGTTTCCAGTTTCCTTCTCTTTCTTGTTCAGCCTATCATTGCAAAACAGATATTGCCCTGGTTCGGCGGCAGCGCAGCAGTCTGGACAACCTGCCTGATATTTTTTCAATTCGCGCTGTTGGGCGGATACGCCTACTCTGATTTTTCCAACCGGTTTTTAAAGCATAAGACGCAAAGCATCATCCATATCGTATTATTGGTATTGAGTTTGATGCTGTTGCCGATACTGGCCTCATCAGGGTGGAAACCCATCGGTAATGAAGACCCGCTCTGGCGCATCCTCGGTCTGCTATTGGTCACCATAGGGCTGCCCTATTTCATGCTGTCCACCACCGGCCCACTGGTGCAATCGTGGTTTGCGCGGGAACATGCTGATCCGGAAACCGCAAAGCGCGTCTATCGGTTTTTTGCGCTGTCGAATCTCGGTGCGATTTTAGGATTGCTCGCCTATCCTTTTGCGATTGAAACTTGGATAACGACTCGTACACAAGCAATCGGATGGAGCGCGGGTTATGGCCTGTTTGCCCTGCTATGCATCGGTAGCGCATGGCGCGCGATGAAGTCACATGACCATGCCGGTAGAGACCCGACAGAAGAGCCCAAGCCGTTGTTTGATGCTTTGTCTGAGGAACATGCTGCTCAGAATAAGCAGCCGAGTTGGCAGAATTATGCCGTCTGGTTCGTCCTCGCCGCACTCGCCTCCATGATGTTGATGGCGGTCACTAATCACATCACACAGAATGTCGCCTCTATCCCGTTCATGTGGGTAGTGCCACTGGCGTTATACCTTCTGACGTTCGTGTTCTGTTTTGAAGGGCGTGGCGGCAAAGGATTTTATACGCGCAAGTTCTGGCTGCTACCCACCTTTGTCGCTATTTGCTTGATGGCATGGGGTGTCACGGCGAAGTATGGATTTCTGGCAATCGATATCGCAATCCCGCTCTATTGTGCGGGGCTGTTTCTGGTATGTATGTTTTGCCACGGAGAGCTGGCCGCGAGCAAGCCCGCCGCGCGATATTTAACGCGCTTTTATCTGGTCATGTCACTGGGTGGTGCGATCGGCGGATTGTTTGTCGGTCTGCTAGCACCTAAGATATTCTCAGCGTATTGGGAAATGTTGTTAGGGCTGGGCATATTGGCACTGATGGCATTGATACTGACAGCAAAATACTTCACAAGTCTTAAACAACGCCCGATATTGGTAGCCGCACCAATGGCGGCGATACTGAGTCTGGGCGCGGTGATCTACTACGCCTACGACTATGACTGGCTGCTGAAGGAAGGCGGCACCATCCATAGCGACCGTAATTTTTATGGTCGCCTGAGTGTTAAGCAAATGGGTGGTGCTTTTAACAGCCCGGAAGCGCAACGCATGATGCTGCACGGCACCATCGTACATGGTAAAGAATATATAGCTGAACCTTACCGCCGCACTCCCACCAGCTATTACACCGAAACCTCAGGGGTCGGATTAACCCTATCACACTATCGCCAGCCACAGCGCAAGGTGGGCGGCGTGGGGATGGGCGTGGGTACAATCGCCGCTTACGGACGACCGGGCGATGTATTCAATTTTTACGAAATCAATCCCGATGTCGTTGAGATTGCCCGTAACTATTTTTACTTCCTGTCTGACAGTGCCGCCAAGGTGCAGATCGCGTTGGGTGATGGGCGTTTGGTTTTAGAAAATCAGCCACCGCAACAATATGACGTACTCGCGGTCGATGCATTTTCAGGAGACGCGGTGCCGGTTCATTTGGTTACCCGTGAAGCACTCGCAATCTATTTGAAGCACATCAAGCCCAATGGCTCGGTGGCATTCCACATCACCAGCCGTTATCTCAGCTTGGCACCCGTAATTAAAAAATTGGCGGATGATGCGGGCTATCAGGCAGTCATGATTGCCGATAGACCAGAAGGTAGCCGCTATGCGTCACAAAGTGACTGGGTCATCGTCACCAAAAATAAGAGACTGTTGAACGACCCGAAGGTGCGGAAAAACAGTACCAGAATAGATAGCGTTGCCGGCATGAGAATATGGACGGATGACTTTAGTAATCTGTTTCAGATATTGAAGTAGGGAAAGGTCTATTCATTAAGGGTGTATATGGCTACACGAGAAGATATGAAAGGTTGGGTTCTTCAAGCACTTAAATCTCGTGGCGGAAAAGGGTGGCCAAAGGATGTCGCGTAGTATATCTGGGAAAATTATGAATCTGATCTTAGGCACTCCGGTGCTCTTCTCTAACTTGGCAGTATGATGTTCGTTGGGCTGCATAATCTTTACGTAACACTGGAGCACTGAAACCAGTACATGGCTGACGCGATTTGCCTTGGGAGTTGGTGTGATGTTTGCGCATCACTTATTTTGGGGATCTTTCGGCAATCCATCCTAAGCTTTGTGCAAGAAAATTGTGCAACACCCTCTAACTCCCCCTTATCAGGGGGAGAACCGAACCTACTCCTCCCCTGATAAGGGGAGGTCGGGAGGGGTTAAAAGCCGCTTCAACTTCCGTTTTACTATCAATGAGATTCGGCTCCATTGAACCAATCAGGCAGTGCCAATTTGCTGAACGACGTAGAAAAGAATAAGCAGAACGCCATTGCCTTCTACCGCACTACTTATTAGGGTGATCCTGCTAAGGCGGTCGAATTGTGCGTCGGTGCTGAATATATCCAGCACAATCCACTGGTAGGTGGTGGAAAGCAGCCGTTCATTGATTATTTCACCGCAATGGCTGAGCAATACCCTAGCAAGGAGATTGAGCTCGTACCCGGCATGTGTTGCTGGCGATGCACAGAATATTGACATGACGGCGACGGGTCAGAGGTTGCATGGTGAACTCCCTCATTGTGTCGTAAGCTGGATTATGTAGAATGGGTACACCGTTTTATTCGGCACTTTGTTGTTTTAAAACAACAAAGGTGCTGTCACAAGGAAAATCAATCTCATGTTAGTCCTTCGTTTGCTGATTTTTATAGTCGTTGCGCTATTGGTATTGAGTAGCGTGATGTATGTCGTTAAGCGTGATCCGCGCTGGTTGACTTTTGCCTGGCAGATTATCCGGTTCGCCGTCTATATCTTATTGGCGTTCGGCTTGTTCTACATTCTGGAGCGTTTTGTGCTGACCGGTTGGAAGGTGCTGCTCTAGCTTTCTTTATCCGCGATTTTCTTGAGTGCTGCTTTGAGCGGTGTGTCACTCAGTTCCTGAGTGAATTCATTTAGTATCTTTTTGGCGGACGTGCTGAGGTTTCGCGGCTTGCGTCGGTCAGGCGGTGCGTCATATGAAACTTGCACCTTGACGCGGATTCCGCTAATCTCATAAGCCCTATTTTGTAAAAGTGGGATTAGCTCGGGCGCGATTTGTCTTAGCTTGGCTGCAATAGTGGCGTTAGCGACAGAGACGCTAAGGACGCCATGCTGGAGTCCTAATACTCGGCATGTTTGACCGAGGTGCGGGGGAGCGACGCTGATAAAGTGGCGCTGTAGCTCTAGCAATACTTGGGCTTTGACCAGTAGCGGGTTGAGTTCCTGATTGCTGTTCAGTAGTGTTTTAAGTCGTCGTGACACGATTTTGTCTATTATTTTAAGGGGGAGCCATGAATATTATTCTAGTTTCCAATCGCATGGCAAAAATCCGCAGCGTAACCTTGCGCGGATGGCAATTATTTTTGGCTTTTATGCTGATATCTTTATTGATGATGTCGGCGGCCTTGGCATTGCAGTATGCACTGGTTCGCTATGCACCGGAAGGGCTGAGTGAGGATATTCGTTCTATCTTGGCGGACATTGAAAATGAAGAGCAACAAAGGCAAAAACGCTATATGCAAAGCAGCTTAGATGCAATGGCGGTGCGGGTTGGACAAATGCAGGCACAGGTGCAGCGTCTTGATGCGCTCGGTGCGCGTTTAGCTAAGTTGACCGGCATGAAGCCTGAAGATTTTCAGTTTGCTAATCCCCCTGCACAAGGTGGCCCACTGGTTGTTTTCCCCGAGCAGGAGATGTCTGAAAACGGCCTGCAACAGCAAATTGGCAGGTTGACCAATGTTGTGGATGATCGAAGTGATAAGCTGCTCGCACTTGAGACGATGCTTTTGCAGAATCAGTTGAGCCGTAAGCTGCTTCCCTCTATTCCACCTGTAAATAAGGGCTATTACTCATCTAATTTTGGTTGGCGCTTTGACCCGTTCACCGGCAGAAAAGCAATGCATGAAGGGGTGGATTATGTGGTGAATGCCGGAACGTCGATTTTTGCCTCTGCCGGAGGGGTAGTGGCATATGCAAAGAAGCACCCTCAGTATGGTAATATGGTTGAGATAGATCACGGCAATAATATCGTTACACGTTATGCTCATGCATCGAAGCTGTTAGTGAAGGTCGGGCAGGTCATAAGACGTGGTGATGAGATTGCTAAAGTTGGCAGTACAGGACGCTCAACCGGCAACCATTTGCACTTTGAGGTTCGCTATAAAGGGGTTGCCCAGAACCCGGTACGCTTTTTGGAAAAATCCGCCAGTTAACAGTGATGGATACTTGGTGGGGGTGAGGCGATGCGTTGCCTCACCCTTTGTTATTTGTAGGAACGAAAAAGAAAATTTATGATTTCCAAAGTAATCAAAAGTCTGTTCGGCAGTCGCAATGACCGAATCCTTAAACAATACCGTTCAACCGTAAACACCATCAATAAGCTTGAGCCTGAAATCGCTAAACTGAGCGATGAAGCGTTACGTGGAAAAACGGAATTATTTAAAAAGCGTTTTGCAGAAGGTGAATCGCTTGATGCTCTGTTGCCAGAGGCGTTTGCAGTGGTGCGTGAAGCAAGCTCACGTGAGCTGGGCATGCGGCATTATGACGTTCAGTTGATCGGCGGCATGGTGCTACATTATGGCAAGATCGCCGAGATGCGCACAGGTGAAGGTAAGACCTTGATGGCGACTTTGCCGGCTTACCTGAATGCGATTTCAGGTAAAGGCGTCCACGTAGTGACAGTCAATGATTATTTGGCGAGTCGTGATGCTGAGTGGATGGGGCGGTTATATAAATTCCTTGGCTTGACCGTCGGTGTCATCCTTTCTCAATTGGAGTCGGGTGACAAGAAGGCTGCGTATGCCGCAGATATTACCTATGGCACTAACAACGAATTCGGATTTGATTACTTGCGCGACAACATGGCGGCGCAGGCTGAAGATTGTTTTCAGCGTCCGCTCAATTTCGGTATCGTGGATGAGGTCGATTCGATTCTGATCGATGAGGCGCGTACTCCGCTGATTATTTCCGGTCAGGCAGAAGATAACGTTGATATCTATGTACGTATCAATAAATTGGTACCACAATTAGTTAAGCAGGCAGAAGAGGATGGTCCTGGGGACTTCAGCGTAGACGAAAAGAACAATCAGGTTTTATTGACTGAGTCTGGTCATGAACACGCAGAAAAGATTCTCACCGAGGATGGCTTGTTGCCAGAGGGCGGGAGTTTATATGATGCTGCTAACATTACGCTGATACATCATTTATATGCGGCGCTGCGTGCGCACCATCTGTTTTTCCTTGATCAACATTATGTGATTCAAGACAGTGAAGTTGTGATTGTGGACGAATTCACAGGGCGATTGATGTCAGGAAGACGTTGGTCGGATGGATTGCATCAGGCTGTAGAGGCTAAGGAAGGTGTCAGTATCCAGAAGGAAAACCAGACGCTGGCTTCGATTACATTCCAGAACTATTTCAGACTGTATAACAAGCTGTCAGGTATGACGGGTACCGCTGATACAGAAGCTTTTGAATTCCAGCAGATTTACACCCTTGAGACGGTGATCATCCCGCCTCACCGCCCGACCATCCGTAAAGATCAAATGGACAAGGTGTATCTGACTGCCAAGGAAAAATACTTGGCAGTGATTGATGACATCAAAGATTGCTACGAGCGCGGGCAACCAGTGTTGGTCGGTACCACCTCGATTGAGAATTCAGAATTATTGGCAGGATATTTGGATGCTGATAACTTACCGCACCAAGTGCTCAACGCGAAACAGCATGAACGTGAAGCGGAGATTATTGCTCAAGCCGGGCGGCCAAAGATGATTACGATTGCTACAAATATGGCGGGGCGTGGTACGGATATCGTGCTGGGTGGCAATGTTGAAAAACAAATTGAAATAGTCAATCAAGATGAAAGCCTTGATGATGAGAATAAACAGAAAAAGATCAAACAACTGGAAGCTGAGTGGCAGCAGTTGCATGAGCAAGTCTTGAGTAGTGGTGGTTTGCACATTATCGGCACTGAGCGACATGAATCACGCCGGGTGGATAATCAGTTGAGAGGTCGTTCCGGTCGTCAGGGTGATGCCGGTTCCAGTCGATTCTTTTTGTCACTCGAAGATCCATTATTGAGAATTTTTGCTTCTGATCGCGTTTCGGCAATCATGAATAAATTCAAGTTGCCTGAAGGAGAGGCGATTGAGCATACTTGGGTGACACGGGCTATCGAAAATGCACAACGCAAGGTTGAAGCACGTAACTTTGATATGCGGAAACAGATTCTGGAATATGATGATGTCGCCAACGAGCAGCGTAAGGTTATTTATCAGCAGCGCAGTGAGTTGCTGGAAAGCACCGATGTTTACGAAACGATACAGGCGATGCGATACGATGTGTTGGATAGCACGGTTAGCCAGTATATCCCCCCACAGAGTATGGAAGAGCAGTGGGATGTGCCTGGGCTTGAGAATGTATTGGTTGCAGAATTCCGCTTAGAGCTACCTTTGGTTAAGTGGTTGGAGGAAGAAAAGCAGTTGAACGAAGAGGGTTTGCGTGACCGCATCGTTGAGATTGCTGGCCAACAGTACGAAGACAAAGTAAAGTTGGCAGGTGCCGAGGCGGTCCGTCATTATGAGCGTGCGATCATGCTTCAGAGTTTGGACGTGCATTGGCGTGAGCACTTGTCAGCTTTGGATCACCTGCGTCAAGGTATCCATCTGCGTGGCTTCGCGCAAAAAAATCCCAAGCAGGAATACAAACGGGAGGCATTTGAACTGTTTTCGATGATGCTGGACGGGATTAAACGCGAGGTCACTCAAGTTCTGATGACTGTTCAAGTGCGAGATGAGGCAGATGTTGAACCTGTGGAGTCAGCCCCTGCTGTTGAAAATGTGCAGTATCATCATTCTGATTATGATGAGGCGCTTGCATCATCAGATGATGCCCCTGAGGCTGAAGAGAAAAAGCCGTTTGTGCGAAGTGAACAAAAGGTTGGCAGGAATGACCCATGTCCATGTGGCTCAGGCAAGAAGTATAAACAGTGCCACGGTCGGTTAAATTAACACCAATTAAGTTAATCTTAGTAAGGAGAATGAAATGTCGCTAGTGCTTGATACGCTTCGTATTTCAACAGTGGCCGAGGAATTGAGTGAGGCGGAGATGGAGATCCTTGCCGCGCTTTTTGAGATGCAACAATTCAAGGCGGGAGAAGCAATCGTTTCTCCTGGTGATGATCGGCCCGACAACCTGTATATCCTTGCACACGGCGATATTACGGTAAAGATTGCAAGTGAAGGTGAAGAGTCCACTATTCACATTCTCAAACCGGGTGATCTGGCAGGCATCATTACTTTTGTCGGTGGTGCAGCGTCAGACATCAGTGCGACGCTACATGCGGTTGGCGACACCAAAGTGCTTAGCCTTCCAAGGATGAAGTTTGAAAAGTTGATTAATTCACATCCTACGATCGTATATAAAGTGATGCGAGGCGTGGTGCGTAATGTGCACGGCATCGTTCGTCGAGTAAACAGTCAATCTGCCGAATTGAGTAATTATATTTATCGTACGCAAGGGCGTTACTAAAAGGGCGCAATATCATGCCAGTAAATCTGACTACGCCCGTTGCGGAGCAATTGTTGCCCGTTGCGGGCATTTCTTTGGGTGTCGCAGAAGCCAATATCAAATATCCTGATCGCAAGGACCTGCTCGTC
>Ga0209992_10000587_pt1 | contig 47418 bp, 51 predicted proteins | sample 2SBtaG_2_FD_182564 | JGI IMG/M metagenome (GOLD analysis project Ga0209992, IMG submission 182564) | Deep subsurface microbial communities from Kolumbo volcano to uncover new lineages of life (NeLLi) - 2SBTROV12_ACTIVE470 metaG (SPAdes)... | ecosystem: Environmental > Aquatic > Marine >... | reverse complement strand
ACACCGCGGCCATGAACGCCACCGGTCGCACCAGCGGCTACGTCGAACTCGTCACCTCCCCGTTCCCTCACGCCACACTTTCAGAACAAGCCACGCTCCTCGGACTGCAGTCCACACTCTCGATACTCGGCCTTCTCGATTCCTCCGCACTCAACCGACTCGACCAGCACGTTGAGGCGTTGTTCGAGGCCGGCAACAGAGACGACGATCTCTTTTACGGCTCTCCTGACCCGGGTGTGGGTGGGGTGAGGGTTGGAGGCCTTGTGGTAGGCGGGTGATGGGGTGGTTGGTGGGGGTCCGCGTGACGCGCACGGGTTGAGGCCAGAGTTCTCGGGTCTTCTACATCCGAGTTCTGGGAGGTCCCGCGCCCGTGCGCGTCACTACTGCATTCAAGCGTCTGTTGCGTCTCGATGGGGTGAACGTCACCGCGGTCGAGTTCGGTGTCAGCCTCATCGTGGTCACGGTGGCGTTGCGCCGCCGGCGGCTGGTCTGTCCCCATTGCGGCTACAAGACCCGGTTCCGCTATGACACCCGGCCGTGTCTGTCGCGATGGAGGCACCTGGATCTGGGGGTGTGGCAGGTGGAGGTGGCGGCCAGCTTGCGGCGGCTTCGGTGCCCGACCCATGGGGTGGTGGTGGAGGCGGTCCCGTTCGCTCGTCCCGGCGCGAACCTGACCCGTGACTTCGATGACCTGATCGCCTGGCTGGCAACCAGGATGGACAAGACATCGATCACCGCGCTGGTGCGGGTGTCGTGGCGGACCGTGGGGCGGGTCTGTGAGCGGGTCGTGGCCAGCGACCTCGAGCCCGGCCGTCTCGACGGGCTGTTCCGGATCGGGGTCGATGAAATCTCATGGCGCAAACACCACCGCTACTTGACGTTGGTCGTCGACCACGACCGCGGCAAGGTCATCTGGGGCGCGAAAGGCAAAGACGCCAAGACCCTCGACGGGTTCTTCACCGAGCTCGGACCGCAGCGATCAGCAGCGATCGAGGCAGTCTCGTTGGACCTGGGCCCCGCCTACATCAAATCCGTCACCGCCGAGGGTCACGCACCCCAAGCGGTCGTGTGCGCCGATCCGTTCCATTGCGTGAAACTCGTCGGCGATGCCCTCGACGAGGTCCGACGCGACATGTGGCGTCAGCTCCGCAAGCTTCCCGATCAGAAGTGGGCCAAGGCCTACAAGGGTGCCCGATGGGCGCTGCTGAAGAACCCCGGCGATCTCACCGACACCCAAGCAGCCAAGCTCGCCGACATCAAACGGGCCGGCGGCGCGACATGGCGAGCCTATGAGATGAAAGAGACCTATCGGGCCATCTTCGCCGGCGACCTCACCCGCGGCGAAGCCGCCGAAGCGCTCGACCGGTGGTGCGCCCGCGCCCAACGATCCCGGCTCGCCCCGTTCATCAAAGCCGCCCGCACCATGCGACACCGCCGAGAGCTCATCCTCAACGCAGTCGAGCACGGCATCTCCAACGGCCGCGTCGAAGGACTCAACACCAAAGTCCGGCTCATGATGCGACGCGGCTACGGCTTCCACTCAGCCGAAGCCGCCCTCGCCCTCGTCATGCTGTCCTGCGGACCCATCAACCTCCGCCTCCCCCACCACCAGCCACCGGCCAATCAGCCCGACACATGACCCACATCCGAGTCAGGAGAGCCACATTTTTCTCCCCCAATTTCTGTCCACCGCGCCTCACTGAAACTAATCACCAGCCCGCGAGCCGAATAGCGAAAATTCTGCAGATGGACACGCTCGACACCGATGACCTGAGCGTCATCCATCAATGAGAGACCCCGACCCCCGCAAGGAGTCGACGCGGCCAAAGGGTCCACTCCTCCTGACCACCTCACCGCGCCGCGACGAGCTCGTCCGATCGGCGATCGAGCGCCTTGGTGATCATGTGTTCACCACGGACCCCACCAACACCGACACCGTCACCAGGAGAAACACGATTCTCTACCGGCCCGACGGGGGCGGGGATGCGGAGAATGTGACAGAAATCCCCCGCGGTGTCGAGGCTGAATGTCTCGCGCATCCTCGCCCCGGCAGCGTCCTGGGGCGAATCGGTAGCCTCGCCCGGCATCGGTCTGAGTCGGGAGGCGCACGTGGACACGATCGACGTCGGGGACGGCTCACTCGAATACCGAGTTCGAGGCGAGGGACCGCCCGTCGTGTTCGTGCACGGTTCGGTGTTCGCTGATCCCTGGGAGGAGATGCTCCGCTACGGCGACCTGGTGAAGAACTTCCAGGTCGTCACGTATCGGCGCCGGGGACATGGTGGGAGCTCGGCGTCACCGGCCGGTCGTGCCCTCGCGGGCGAGGCGGCCGACCTTCTCGCCCTGCTCGACGGGCTCGACATTGAGCGGGCCCACGTGGTCGGGCACTCTCTCGCGGCGGACATCGTGTTGCAGGCGGTGCTCGACTCGCCCCAGCGCTTCATGGCGATGGTGCTCCTCGAACCCGGGCTGTTCTCCGTGAACTCGGCACAGGGATTCGATACGGCGATGCGTCCGGTGTTCGACGTGTTCGAGTCGGGCAACCACCACCAGGCGATGTTGCTGTTCCTCGGCGGGCCAGGTGGTGCTGAGCTGCTGGCTCGGCTGGAGCCGCTGCTCCCCGAAGGCGCGACGGAGTTGGCGCTCGCGGATGTGCCGACCTTGTTCGGAAGCGACATCCCGGCCGGATCGGCGTGGAAGCTCGACGAAGAGGCGACGCGACAGCTCGGGCACCCGGCGCTGCTCGCGCTCGGCTCGGACACCGGGCCGATCTTTCGTGAGAGCAACGCTGTGTTGCGTGACTTGTTGGCCAACGCCCAACATGTCGACGTGCCGGACTCGGGTCACTTCGTTCACCTCGAGCAGGCCGAGTTCACTGCGAACGCGATCGCCGGGTTCCTGACCAGCCACGCGGCGGGATGAACGACTCCTACGCCTGAAGGCCAGCCACCATCGATGCGAGGAGCTCCTCCTCGTCTGGCGTGGTGATCGGAATCGAGAACTCGGTCGACCTGACGAGTGCGGCGTACCGATCCCTCACGATGTCGACGATCTCGTCGTGAGTGCCGACGCAGGCATAGGTGCGAAGGACGTCGTCGTCGATCCGTCGCGGCATCTCGTCCCAGCGCTGCGCCTTGGACAGTTGGGCGAGCTCGATCGAGAGATCGGTGAGACCGTGGGCGTCGAACGCCGGGCGGTACGAGGGCGTTGAGGCATAGAAGGCGACGCGGGCACGCACCTCCTCCATGCGCACGGCGAGGCCGGCCTGGTCAGCGGCGGTCGCGATGAGCGGGGCGACCATGACGTCGACGTCGGTGACCGAGCGCCCTGCGGCGTCAGCGCCCACGCCGACAGCGGGAAGCATCACCGATTCGATGTACTCGGGCGTGCAGATCGGATGCGGTCGAAGCCCGTCGGCCACCGCCCCGGCGATCTGGCACAGGAACGGCTTCACGGCGGCCAGCGTGACGGGGATGTCCGGGTGCTCCAGCGGCCCGGGGTCGAACAGCGGGACCATCAGGCTGATGTCGTAGACGTCGCCGTGGTGGTCGGGCTGGCGACCCTCCTGCCAACAGGACCAGACCTCCCGTAGGGCCTCGACGTACTCGCGCAACCACGGCCCAGCGGGGTGCCACCCCAAGCCGAAGCGCCGCTCGATGTGTCCTTTGACCTGCGTGCCGAGGCCGAGGTTGAGGCGGCCCTCGGACAGGGCCTGCAGCGTCCAGGCGGCCTGCGCCGTCACGGTGGGGCTCCGGGGGAAAGCGATCGCGACCGCGCTGTGCAGCTCGATTCGCTCGGTCGCCTGAGCGGCGAGCGTGAGCTGTACGAACGGGTCCAGCTTGGTCTCGGTCACCGAGAGGGCGTCGTAGCCGATGGCTTCGACACGACGCGCCTGCTCGTAGAAGTTCGTCACGTCGAGCGGTTCGCGGGCTGGACGAAGACCGGGATCGAGCTTTCCGAACGGCAGAACTGTTTCGACCTTCACGATGCGGAACGGTAGCGAGCCGGGACCATCGTGTCCCGGCCCGCTCCGTGCCGCCCGCAAGTTGGAATCAGGTGGTCAGCGCGTCGGGCGGCCGAAGTCGCCCATCTGTGCGAAGTACTCCTCTGCATTCTCCATGCACTCCTCGGGATCGATGTCCGGGTAGCCGGCGAACCACATCCAGTACTCCAGGTCGGACGGGCTGTCGTAGTTGGCGTACACGATCAAGCACAGCAGCAGCTCGTCGTCGTACGCGATGGTCGCCTCGCTGCCGAACCGAACATCGAGAACGTTCCACCCGGCAGCCTCGAGGTCGGTTCCATACAGCGGTGGCGGCGGCGCGTCGACGCTGACGCCTGCGGCGACGTTGCCATCAGACAGCGCGGCAGCAGCGATCACCTCGGTCCCGTCCTTCAGCGGAACGCCGAGGTCCGCGAGAATCGCGGCCGGGTCGGGCGCTGCCTCGATGGTCGTCGTCGGCTCCGGTTCGGGCGCGGGGGTCGCCTCCTGCGCCGCGGTCGGCTCGGGTGTCGCCGGCTGCGTTTCGGCCGGTTGCGCGTCGGCCGGTTGCGCGTCGGCAGTGGTGTCCTGCACCACTGCACTCGATGCCGGCTCCTGGGGCTGGCTCGCCGAGTCCGAATCGCCGCCGCTGCACGCGGCTCCGATCAGCGACAGGGCGAACGCGGCCGCCAGGGCGCGGCTCGTTCGGCTCCACATGATGGCTTCCTTTCTGCGCGACGACGTTCGTCGCGTCGATGGGAGCCGACGGTGGAGCGATGCCGTGAGACCGGCGTGAAACGGTCGGCTCAGCCCAGGTTGACGTAGATGCCGCTGCGGAGCAGATCTGCAGACGGGTTGGCCGAGACCTCCATCCAGAAGGCTTGGAACTGCTCGTCGGCGGCCTGCTTGTCCGCGAACTCGCCGTAGGCGTCGAGGTCGGCATGCCCGATCGCAACGATCGCCGAGAGCGGGTGCTCGCCGACCAGCGATTGCATCACGCGAGCGCTGCCACCGAGCCGAGCGATGTGGTCGCTTGCAGTCGTGACGTGACCGATGAACGACGCCATCTTCCCGGGGAACGCTCGCCACTGGGTCGCCGCGATCACGCCGAGCGGGCGGTCGGGATCCGGCTGGAACGTCGGATCGAGATCCACGAAGAGAGACGACTCCACCTGTTCGGCTGGGGGGTCAGCCATGACGCGGCCGACGAAGTCCATCCAGCCTGGATCCGTCTGGAGTCTCTGCACCGTGGCGGCCCACGCCGCGTTGGACTCATGCATGATCGTCGTGGTGATGGTGCCGATATCGCCGCCGGCGATCGCTTGGAGCGACGCGGCCTGGAGCCCGAGCCCCCGCAAGAGCTCGGTTGCTTCCGCGGTGCTCTCCAAATGCGCCGCAGCCTTCCCGGGAAGGGTGCGGAATCGGTGAAGTGAGCTGACAGCCATGACTGGCTACCCCCTGTTTTTCGGCTCGCGGTCCCCGGCCCCGTGCCACAGGCAACCTCGAGCGGTGTGGCGACGAACCTATAACGAACGTTCGGTCAGCGATAGGGGTGATCGTTGTGAAAGGGGTCACCGTGGTCGGCCCTGCCTATACTCCCTGCCGACCACTTTCTGGGAAGCGAAGTCCGGTGTGATTCCGGCGCTGTCCCGCAACGGTGATGCTGCCCGCCAGCCAGGCGGGTGAGACGAGTCCGGTCGCCTTCTGCGGAAAGGGCACGAAGCTCCTCGAGGTAAGGGTTTCTTCGTGCGGCAGACCTCCTGCCGTGCTCTCTCCCTCGAGCCACAGGAGGTAACCGATGAAGAAACTGCTGATCATCTTGATCACGCTTGCGTTCGTCGGCGCGGCGTGCGGCGACAGCGACGACGTTCCGGTGGAGGCGGGTGATCAACCGGATCAAACCGCCGCGCCCATCCAGACGACGCTCCCGTCCCCGGTGCCCGAGACATCGGTCGCGGAGGAGGCCGTCGTCGACGAGATGGAGGAGGTACAGAACGTTCCCACGAGGATCGTCTCGCTGTCGCCGACGGGAACCGAGATGCTCTTCGCGATCGGCGCGGGTGACCAGGTCATCGCCGTCGACTCGTTCTCCTACTACCCGCCCGAGGCACCCGTCACCGATCTTTCTGCCTGGCAGCCGAGCATCGAGGCGATCGCCGAGTTCGAACCCGATCTCGTGCTCGCCTCGGATGCAACCGCGCGGGAGGAGCTCGAAGCTCTGGGCATCCCCGTGCTCGTTCAGTCCGCCGCGGCAACTCTCGACGGCGTCTACGCGCAGATCGCCGAGCTCGGTGTGGTCACCGGCCACGAAGACGAGGCTGCGGCGGTCGTGGCGCAGATGCGGGCCGACATCGACGACATCCTCGCCGATGTCCCCGACTTCGACGAACCGCCCACCTACTACCACGAGCTGGACGACACCTTCTTCTCGATCACCTCGGGCACCTTCATCGGCCAGGTCTACGCGATGGTGGGCCTGGTGAACGCGGCAGATCCCGCCGACGACGGTTCGGCCTTCGGCTACCCGCAGCTGAGCCCCGAGTTCATCTTCGATGCCGACCCGGACTTCATCTTCCTCGCGGATGGTGTCTGCTGCGGTCAGACTCCAGAGGTCGTCGCGGAGCGCCCGGGCTGGGACGCACTCTCGGCTGTGCAGAACGGCCGGGTGATACCGGTCGACGAGGACATCGCGAGTCGCTGGGGACCGCGGGTGGTCGACTATCTGCGCGTTGTGGTCGATGCGCTCGCGACCGCCGAGGCCGCATAGGGAGCCAGGCCGTGATCACTGGCGAGCGGCTCGAACTCCGGTGGGTGATCACCGGCGTCATCGTGCTGCTCGCCGCGGCGGTGGCCGGCCTCACGATCGGGCAATCGTCGATCGCCGCAGTCGACGCGCTGAAAGAGGTGGCCGACCGGTTGCCGCTCGTCAGCGTCGACAGCGGGCTCACCGACATCCAGAAGAACATCGTCTGGGAAGTCCGCGTCCCGCGGGTGTTGCTCGGCGGAATGGTGGGCGCATCGCTCGCCGTCGCCGGCGGCGGGTATCAGGCGGTGTTCCGCAATCCGCTGGCGGACCCGTTCCTTCTCGGCGCGGCCGCGGGGGCCGGGGTCGGCGCAACCGTGGCGATCGCCTATGGAATCGGTGATGGCGTCGGAGGGCTCGACCCCGTACCGATGCTGGCTTTCATCGGGGCGATGTTCGCCGTTCTGCTGAGCTGGGTCGTCGGTTCGGCTGCTCAGCAGCGCTCCGCAGCGTCGCTGCTGCTCGCCGGTGTGGCCGTGGCCTCGTTCTTGACCGCGGTCCAGACGTTCATCCTACAGCGGAACGCGGAGGTGATCCGCCAGGTCTACACGTGGCTACTCGGCCGCCTCACCACTGCCACCTGGGACGAGGTCCGCCTGATCGCGCCTTACTTCATCGTGTCGAGCGTGATTGTGATCGGGCTGCGGCGGGTTCTGGACGTGATGCGTGTCGGTGATGCCGAGGCCACCTCGTTGGGGATTCGGCCGGGCGTTGTGCGCGGAGTCGTGGTCGTCGCCGCCTCGCTCGGAACCGCGGCCGCTGTTGCGGTGAGCGGGTTGATCGCGTTCGTCGGGCTCATCGGGCCACACACCATCCGGCTTCTCGTGGGCGCCAGCAACCGGGTCGTGCTGCCGTTGGCGCTGCTCTTCGGGGCCGCGTTTCTGATCGGAGCCGACGTGGTCGCGCGCAACGCCGTGGACCAAGGCGAGGTCCCCATCGGGGTGATCACCGCGTTCTGCGGCGCGCCCTTCTTTCTCATGGTGCTGCGGACCAGCAGGCGGCTGGTCGCATGAACACAACGACAGCTGCCGTCTCCTGTGCGGACGTCTCGGTGCGGCTGGGTGGGCGGCTGGTGGTCGATTCCCTCAGCCTCGACGTGTTCGAAGGCGAGTGGGTCACGATCGTCGGCCCCAACGGTGCGGGGAAGACGACTCTCCTCAACACCATCGCCGGTGTTCAGCGCTTTGACGGAACGGTGGAGCTCGCCGGGACCGAGGTGGGAACGCTCGGGGCGCGGGCCCGGGCCCGGCGTGTCGGCCGGGTCCCGCAACACCCGGTTCTCCCCGGCGGCATGACCCTCGTGGACTACGTGCTGTTGGGGCGCACGCCGCACCTGGGACTTCTCGGTACCGAGGGGCGCCAGGATCTCGATGTCGTCGCGTACGTGCTCGACCGCCTCGATCTCACTCCACTGGCCGGTCACTTCCTCGAAACGCTGTCGGGTGGCGAGCTCCAGCGGTGTCACATCGCGAGAGCGATCGCCCAGGAGACGCCCATCCTGCTGCTCGACGAGCCGACCACAGCGCTCGATCTCGGCCACCAGCAAGAGGCGTTGGAGTTGGTCGACGAGCTGCGTCACGAACGTCGGCTCACGGTCCTGAGCACGATGCACGACCTCACGCTCGCCGGTCAGTATTCGGACCGGCTCGTCTTGCTCAAACAGGGCGCCGTCGTCGCCGTGGGCCCGGCTTCGGAAGTGCTCACGAGCGGCGGCCTCAGCGACCTCTACGGAGCGTCGGTTCGCGTCGTACGGGAAGATGGCGACATCGTGGTTCTGCCCACTCGCTCGACGGAGAACGCGACATGACCGCAGCGGAGACGCCTCCCGAAGAGGACCCGGTTCCCGCCGAACTTCGACGTGCCCCTTCGTTGGTGCTCGTCAACACCGGAGATGGGAAGGGCAAGTCGACGGCGGCGTTCGGTGTCGTGATGCGCGCTGTCGCCCGGGACTGGCCCGTGTCTGTGGTGCAGTTCCTCAAGTCGGGCAACTGGAACGTCGGCGAGGAGAAGATCTGTGTCGAGCTGGGCGTGGACTGGCAGGCGATCGGCGAGGGCTTCACCTGGGAGTCCGACGACCTGACCGAGGACGAAGCGGTGGCCGCCGAGGCATGGCGAATCGCATCGCAGGCCATCGCCGCGGGAGAGCGACGGTTGGTCGTCCTCGATGAGATCTCGTATCCGATCAACTGGGGCTGGATCGGGCTCCCCGACGTCGTGGCGGCGATCGCCGACAGGCCACCGACGACGAATGTGGTGCTCACCGGTCGCGACATGCCTGCCCCGCTGATCGACCTCGCCGACACCGTGACGGAGATGCGGCCGGTGAAGCATGCGTTCGACTCGGGAATTCGTGCGATGAAGGGGATCGACTACTGATGGCCTGCCCCGACGGACTGACGCTCCTGGTCGGAGGGGCTCGAAGCGGCAAGAGCGATCTGGCGCAGCGACTCGCGGCCGAGTCCGACGTCCACGTCGTCTTTGTCGCCACCGCCGAAGCTGGCGATGACGACATGGCCGAGAGGATCGAGCGGCATCGTCGCGATCGGCCGACGTCGTGGTCGACGATCGAGGAGCCGCTGGATCTGGCCGGCGTGATCGCCGCTGTTCCGCCCGACGTGACGGTCGTGATCGACTGCCTCACCTTGTGGACCGCCAACGTCCTGTTCGGTGGGCTCTCCTCCGACGACGCCCTCGAACGGTCCGAGGCTGCGGCCACACAGTGCAGTGAGCGAGGAGGCCGGACCATCGTTGTGACCAACGAAGTGGGCAGCGGTCTCCATCCCTCGACGGCTCTCGAGCGCGAGTACCGCGACCTTCTCGGGCGGGTGAACGCAGCATGGGCGTGCCAGGCCGACCGCACGTGGCTCGTCGTCGCCGGCCAGGTGCTTCCGCTCCAGCGTGTGGAAGAGCTCACATGATCGACCTCGCCGACCTCGCCGACCTGCCGTCCAGCGACGAGGCGAGCGCGGCGGCTGTGGCAGCGCGAGCGGCGGACATCCTCCGCCCGCAGGGCGCTCTCGCCAAGATGGACGAGCTCGCTGTCTGGATTGCCGGATGGCAGCAGACCGCCACACCGCGAGTGATCGCACCGGCGGCACTCATCTTCGCCGGCGACCACGGACATGTGTCGGAAGGGACGAGCGCGTATCCACAGGAGGTGACCCGGGCGATGGTCGATGCGTTCGGTTCCGGGGTCTCCACGATCAACGCCATGGCCCGTCACGTCGGAGCGACCGTCTCGGTCGTTGATGTCGGCGTTGGACGACCGACGGGCAACATCGCAGAGGAGCCGGCGCTCACCGCACAACGGGCTCGCTCGATCGTGGAGCAGGTCGGCCAGGCAGTGGCCGGACTCGACGCAGACCTCCTGGTCCTGGGCGAGATGGGGATCGGCAACACCACCGCTGCTGCGGCCGTGTGCGCTGCGGTTCTCGGCGGTAGGCCGGGCGAGTGGGTGGGCCGGGGGACGGGCGTCGACGACGACGGCCTGGCCCGAAAGGCAAACGTGGTGGAGCGCGCGCTTCGCCGCGCTGGTTCGGTGTCACCTATTGATGCGCTCGTCGCGGTGGGCGGGTCCGAGCTCCTCGCGCTCGCCGCGGGGATCGTGGCGGCTCGACGGCGGCGGCTCCCCGTACTTCTCGACGGGTTTGTCGTGGGCGCGGCTGCGGCGGCCCTGGCCCGCGCCGAGCCCGCCGCTCTCGAGCACTGCCGCGCTGCGCATCGATCTGCAGAGGCGGCGCACGGTCGCCTCCTGGAGGCGCTTGCCCTCGAGCCGCTGCTCGATCTCGACATGAGGTTGGGTGAAGCGTCCGGTGCGATGGCCGCTGTTCCGCTCGTCGCGATGGCGTGCGCCTGTGTCACCGAGGTTCCGACATTCGGTGAGTACTTCGGGGAGGCATGATCCGCTCCCTCAGGCTCGCACTGGTCTTTCTGACCCGGCTCCCCCTGCCGCCGATCGAGGGTCCGCTACCGCCGGTCGGCCACGCGGTTCCGTGGTTCCCGGTCGTCGGGTCGATCGTTGGTTGTGCCGCCGGTGGCGTCTATGTCGGATGCCTGGAGCTGATGAACTCCGCCCCCGCCGCGGCGGTGTCGGTCACCTTCGCCGTGCTGCTGACCGGGGCGTTCCATCTCGACGGCCTCGGAGACGTCGCCGATGCACTCGCCGGCGGTTCGACCCCGGAGCGCCGTCTCGAGATCATGAAGGACTCGCGCCTCGGCACATACGGGGTCGCCGCGCTGGTCCTCGCGCTTGTGCTGCAGGTGACGTCGCTCGCGTCTCTCGGTGCAGCTCAGGGATGGGCGGCGCTGGTCGTCGCCCACTCTGTGGGGCGGTCGTCTGCCCTCTGGGTGATGTTGCTCGCCAGCCCTGCTCGAGCCGAGGGCCTCGGCGTCGACTACGTGCGCGATCTTCGTAGCGGCCCGACGTGGGCGGGTGGCCTCGTGGGCGTCGTGGCCGCCGGCCTGCTGTTCGGGCCGTGGGGTGCGCTGGCCATCGCCGTTGCCGTCGTCGCCGCAGCGGTGGTGTCGCGGATGGCTCGCCGTGCTGTTGGCGGGTTCACCGGCGACGTCCTCGGGACGGTCGAGCAGGTGGTCGAGGTCACCACGTTGGTCGTGGCGGCGGCGTTGGCAACGCGTGTTTCGGGCTTCCCCTGGTGGGCCTGAGGGGTGGTAAGACTTCGGCGAACAGAACGAGGTGATCATGGGACGATTCCACGAGTTCGAGATGCCGGCGCTCGAGGGCGAACAGGTGCCGTTCTCGACGTTCGCCGACGGGGCCTGTCTCGTCGTCAACGTCGCCAGCGCCTGAGGCCTCACCCCTCAGTACGCAGGTCTGCGTGCGTTGCATAATGACGACAACGGGGTCCAGGTTCTCGGGTTTCCCTGCAACCAGTTCGGCGGCCAGGAGCCCGGCTCGGCGGATGAGATCCGTCGTTTCGTGACGGACAAGTACGACATCGATTTCCCGATGTTCGCCAAGGTCGAGGTCAACGGTGACGGGGCGGCGCCTCTCTACCAGTGGCTGCGAGCCGAACAGCCGGGCGATGGTGACAGCAGCGACATCACGTGGAACTTCGAGAAGTTCCTCGTGTCGCAGGGTGGGGAAGTCGTCGCCCGCTTCTCGCCGATGGTCACCCCCGAGGAGATCGGGGATCAGCTCGCGGAGCTCCTCGGCTGATGTTGGTCCGTTGATGACCCCACGGCGGGCCTTCCGACCCTGTGCGGGATCGAAGAGAAACGCGAGGCTCGTGTCATGACGCCTTCGTTGGCCGAGATTCGGGTCGGTGATCCGCCCGAGCTGTGGGATCGGCTCGGATTCGAGGTGGACGCCAACCGCGTGCGTCTCGGAGACGTCGATGTCGTCCTCACCGGCGCAGATGCAGGAGAGGGCATTCATGGCTGGGGATGGCGCGGCGAGGCTCCGGCCGCGGGCGACATCGAAGCCTGGACCGTGGACGACACTCGCGCCGCTCGTCGCGAGCCGCATCCCAACTCTGCCCTACGGGTGTTCTACGTCGTGCTGTTCGGGCCCTCGTGGGCCGACGCCGCCGACTCACTGACGAGCTGCGGCCTCGACGTCGGCGAGGCACGCGAGATGGGCGCGCCCGAGCGGCCACTTCTGCGGTCGATCGCAGAGGCCGGCGAACCCGCCATCGAGGTGATCGGCCCGCCCGAGCGCGACTCGGCGCGCCCTTTCGACCTCTGGGGCACGATCATCGAGGTCGCCGACATCGATGCGACGGCCGCCCACCTCGGCGACCGCCTCCGCCCTGTCAAGCGGGCGATGCAGCGGGGCCGACGCATCGCCACGCTCGATCGGACCGCGGGATCGAGCGTTCCCATCGCCTTCATCTCGGACAGGGACGACGGGTGAACCGACGCCCCGCCGCCGCGGCGGTGGGGCTCGTCGTCATCAACGCTGCCGTAGCGATCGCCATCGTGCTGTTCGGCGGTTTCGGCGAGCTCCAAGCACGGATCCTCGGTACGAGCGTCACGGTCACCTGCTCTACGTTCGCGGTATTGATCAATGCGAGCGGCGTCGGAACCCGCATCGGCGATGTCGCGCGACGTGTCGGCCTCGTGCTTTCGCTCCTGGCCGGTGGGCTGATCGTCGCACTGATCTGGGACGGCGACTGGCAATGGAACGTGATGCAGTGGGTGCTCTCGGTGGTCACGGTCGCCGTGGGGGCGAGCGTGATCGGAGTGACAGATACGATCTCGGCTGGGGAGAGGGACCGACTGCTCGCTGACGTCGCCGCGGGGTTGGGGTGGGTTCTGACCGGCGTGGTCGTGGGGTTCATCTGGATCGAGCCCGATTCGACCGCGCCGCTCCGGCTCTTCACCGCCGGTGTGGTCGCGTACGCCGCGCTGGTGCTGATCCTTCTGGTACGAGCTCGTGCGTCCGGTCGGGGCGCCGACACCTCGCCCCCGCCGGGGCAGGGTCTGGTCGCCGCGGTCCGCGAGGCCGCGGGACGGCGCGGCCTGAAGCTCGCGGTCGCCGAGTCGATGACGGCAGGTGCGGTGATGGCCGCTCTCGGGGGCGAGTCCGGTGCCTCGGGCTTCCTCCGCGGAGGCGTCGTTGCCTATGACATCGACGCCAAGGTCTCCCTGCTCGGAGTGGATCGCGACGAGGCCGAAGCTGTCGATTGCGTGTCGGAGCAGGTGGCGGTGCGGATGGCTCAGGGGGTGCGAGAACGATTCGATGCCGACCTGGGGCTCTCGGTGACAGGCTGGGCCGAACCCGACGCGTCGCATCTGGTGCCGTACCCGAGGGCGGCAGTCGCTGTTGCATCCAGCGACCATTTCGGGTGCGAGTGGATCGTCGGTCCCGGCGAGTCACGCGAGGCGATGATCCGTCACGTGGTCGAGGAGGCCCTTCGCTTTGTTCTCGCATCGATCGACGATGACCCCGGGACGTTCGACCCTGGTCCAGGCACCGGACACGCCTCACCGTGAGGGTATGAAACGTGTTCTCGTCGGTGTCGACTTCTCCGGTGGATCGCTCGTCGCGCTGCGTTGGGCGGCGCAACTCGCCCGCACCAACGGGGTTCCGCTCCAGCTGGTGAGCACGTGGGAACAGCCCTGGTGGGCCTTCCTGCCCGCTCCCGTCAACATCACGCCCGTGCCGTCGGGCGTCGACCTCGAGCCGGCCATCGCCCAGCAGCTCGACGACCTCGTGGTGCGCGAGCGAGTCCACGACGTCGCGACGCGGCCGCATGTGGTCGCCGAGGGTGGCGCTGCCGGCGTCCTGACGAACCTCGCCGACCCCGACGACACCATCGTCGTCGGGTCGCGCGGTCATGGCGCGGTGCGCGACACCTTGCTCGGCTCCGTGAGCACCCGGTGTGCGACGACGGCGCCGTGTCCGGTCGTGGTCGTGCCCAGCGAGGAGGCTGCGACCCGTGACCATGGACCCGTGGTGGTCGGGATCGACGGCTCGGCCAACTCGAGCGCCGCCCTCGAATGGGCCATCGACCACACATCCGAAGACAGTTCGATCACCGTTGCTGCGGGGTGGGGGGTGCCCATGCTGTTCGGCGGCGAGGGCACACACCTCGAGGTGAGCACCGCACTCGACAGCGACCGCATCCGGGCCACGGATGCATCACGAGCCGCCGCCGATCTTCTTCTCGCCGCCGACCGGAAGTACGACATCGTGATCGAGCAGAGCGATGCGCGACATCTCCTCACCGAACAGGGTCACAAGGCATCCCTTCTCGTGGTCGGAGCTCGAGGTCGCGGTGGCATGAGCTACACGCTGCTCGGTTCGGTTGCGACATCCCTCGTGCACCACCCGGACTGCGTCGTCGTGGTGGTTCCCACCTGACGGCTCGGCCAGACTCGGGACATGACCACCCGAGTTGTCGCCGCGATGATGGAACACGAGACCAACACGTTCTCGCCGGTTCCGACACCACTCGAACGGTTCGGCCGCGGGGGTTTCGGCGTTCCGACCGGCAGTGAGGTGTACGACCGCTTCACGGGAACGGGAACGGGGCTCGGTGGCCTCCTCGACGCGGCGGACGACGCCGGCTACGAGATCGTCACGGCTGTCGCCGGAAACGCCGCGCCGAGCGGCCCGGTCGAGGCGGGGGCCTATGGCTTCATGAGCGACGCCATCTGTGATGCGGTCGCAGCGGGCTGCGACGCCGTCATGCTCGACCTCCACGGAGCGATGGTGACCGAGACCACCTCGGACGGCGAGGGCACGCTTCTTCGACGCATTCGTGAGATCGCGCCCGCGCTGCCCATCGCCATCAGCCTCGATCTCCACGCCAACATGACCGCGGCGATCGTCGACAACTGCACGGTCCTGGTCGGCTACAAGACCTACCCACATCTCGACATGTACGAGGCTGGCCTGCACTCCGGTCGACTCCTCGTCCGAACGCTCGCAGGCGAGGTCGATCCCGTGATGGCGTGGGGAACCCGCCCCATCCTCGCCCAGACCCTTCGCATGGGTCACGAAGACGAACCGATGGGGCCGCTGATCGAGATGGCCAGGCACGCCGAGTCGCGTGACCTGCTCGCCGCGTCGGTGTTCGGAGGCTTTCCGTTGGCGGACATCTGGCACGCCGGCGTGTCGGTCGTGACCGTCGCCGATGGTGGCCGAGAGGCGGCCGAACGCGTCAGGGACGAAATCCTCGATGCCGCGTGGGCCGAGAGGGAGGAGTTCATCTTCGACAGCCGCCCGCTTGCCGAGACGATCTCCGAGGCGAAGGCGATGGCGGACGGGCCGATCATCCTGCTGGACCACGCGGACAACACCGCATCGGGAGGCACCCAGGACACGACCGCCGTCCTGGCCGAGGTGTTGGAGCAGGGTCTCGAGCGGGTCGCGATGTTCGGAATCTGTGACCCGAAGGCGGTGGAGATTCTCGCTGCCGCAGGGACGGGCGCGGACGTGAGCCTCGATCTCGGCGGCAAGGTCGACATGCCGACGATCGGTCGGGTCGGCGAGCCCCTCCACGTCACGGGGGTCGTGGGAGCCCTCACCGACGGGAAGTTCGAGGTGACCGTGCCGATGGGTCGAGGGACGACGGTCGACATGGGGCCGAGCGCCGTCCTCCACATCGGGGACGTGGCCGTGGTGGTGTGCTCGCGCAACGTCGAGCCTTTCGACCCGGGTTGCTTTCGGAGTTTCGGCATCGAGCCGACCGAGATGCGCTACCTGATCCTCAAATCGAGGATCCACTACAGGGCCGGTTTCAGCGAGATCTCCGTGAGGGACATCCCCTGCAACGGCGTCGGGGTCACCAGCAGCGACAACACCCTGTTCGATTTCGAGAATGTGCGCCGGCCGATCTTCCCGCTGGATCCCAACACGCCCGCGACGCCCGAGTATGGGCCGCCGCCCCTCGACTGAGGTCAGCCTGCGGTGGCGTGCCGGCGGCTCACGAAGTCGTTGACCCCGATCTGCTCTCGGATCTCTTCCGAGGCTCCGTTGGTTCCCTCGTCGAGCGGTGTGCCCGTGCCATCGGCGATGCGGGTCATCATGTGGAAGTTGGCGCTCACGGCGACCGCGTCCACCATCGCTTCGCCGCCCATCGCCAGGGTCGCTTCATCACGTACGGCGGCCAGCGCCTGGGGATCTCCACCCCACATGGCCTCGGTGAGGCGAGCCAGCAGCTCGCCGTGCTCGACGCCACCATCGCCCTGGCCCGAGCCGTCGACGGCTTCGAAGCTGACCTGACGATCCTGGTTCATGCCGCTCAGACCGAGCAGCAGCGCATGGCTCGTCGTTCAGTAGAAGCACTCGTTGAGCTTGGAGGTTCTGGCAGCGATCAACTCGATCTGGAGGCGGGTGAGGCTGTTGTGATCCGACGTCAGGTCGCCGAGCAGAGCGCCGACGTCGACGTACTGGGCGGCCGAGAGGATCTGCAGGGTGTCGTTCTCGAAGGGCACCGCACTCAGAGCCTTCAACACGTTGGGGCCCTTGATCTCGTCGGTGGGAACCCAGTGGCGCCGGACGGCGACGCCGCCGCCGAATTGCCGCGCCGGCTCGCCGTCTTCGGGCGCCGGCAGGGCTGGGCGGTCGAGTTCGAGAGCATCGGCGAAACGATCGACGTCGTTGGCTTGTGCAACCACGCCGACGAGCTCGACGTAGGCGCCCGGTTCGAGGCCCTGGGCGATGATGCCTTCGTACCAGTCGGCGGTGAGGGTCCCGGGGTGGTTCGTGAGCCGCCAGATCGCGTCGACTGCAGGCATGGGCAGCGGGTGGTCGGCGGGGATGAGTCCTTCGACGGTGCTCGGCGCGACCCATGGGGCGAGTTCGTCCCCATCGCGGGCCCGACGCACCTCTTCGACAATGGCGAGGCGCTGGGCACCGGTCCACCAGGTTCCGGTCATCGCCCACCGTTCGACAACCTCTTGATGGGCGGCTGCGAGGTTGGTGCGGATCGGGAGCTGTGTCTCGTAGATCGCCATACATCCAGCGTTGCACATGGGGGTCGGAGCCGCATCGATGTGTGGGTTGAGATGCCCCGAAGAAACCCGGCACAGGGGGAGGCAGCGGACGCCAAAGTCACCTACGATCGCCTGGTCAGCAATTCAAGGGCAGTCAAGGAGTCACGGATGCCGACACCCCAGAAGGCCATCTTCAACGACATGGGCTCGAACCAGTGGTACGTGCACCTCAGCCGCACCGATGGTGCGGACGTGGGCGTCATCACCTCCGCGCTCGCCGCTCTGCGGGCCCAGTGCGACGATGGCGACATCAACCTCACGATCGGCTTCGGTCCGAGTCTCCTCGCGGACGTCAGCAGCGACGTGCCTGACGACTTCCAGGACTACGTCACCATCGAGTCGACCGACGGCTCGGGCCGCCAGGCCAAGGGCACCCAGGAAGAGCTTCTGATCTGGCTCAACCACGACGACAAGGGCCGGGTCTGGAAGGCGCAGTACGACTTCCGCACCGCGGTCGAGGGCCACATGGCCGTCGCTCGCGAGACGCCGACGTTCATCTACGGCGAGTCGCTCGACATGACCGGGTTCAAGGACGGCACGGGCAACCCGGCCGACGAGGACCAGCCGGGTGTGGCATGCGTCGACGACGGCCAGCCCGGTGCGGGTGGCTCGTTCATCATCGCTCAGCGTTGGGTGCACGACCTCGACGGCTGGAACGAGCTGCCGGACTCCCAGCAGGAGAAGAACTTCGGTCGTAAGAAGTGGCCCGAGATCGACAAGACCGACACGCAGGAGCCCTACAGCCACCTCAGCCATGTCGAGCTTCGTGAGGACGGCAACCACGGCAACGAGGGTTCGGCCAAGCGCAACGAGATCGCCCGCCGTTCGACCCCGTACGCGTTCCACGACGGGACCGTGGGGCTGTACTTCATGGCGTTCTGCAAGAGCCAGGCTCCGCTGCGTGAGCGGATGCGGCTGATGTACGGCGTGGACGGCAACGTGCGCGACGCCATCACGGACTACTCCAACCCGGCGTCGGGCTCGTTCTACTTCGCCCCGAGCACCGAGACCCTGGACGCCATCACCGGCTGACCCGGTCTCACCCAAAACTCACCAGCCGGCCACCCCCAAGGTGGCCGGCCGTGTGCTTTTCCCCCACCCCGGGGTCAGACACGTGTCTGACCCCTAGTGCGCGCGGTGCGTGGGATGGCCTCACCCTATGGGAGGTCGCGGCGCGGAGAGCCTGATTTCATCGGGTTTGGCGTTTATTGGGGTCAGACACGTGTCTGACCCCCAGCGCGCGCGGTGCGTGACCCCCAGCGCGCGCGGTGCGTGGTCAGATGACGACCCACTGCACCAGCGTGTAGGGAGGATCGCCGTCGGGGTGGTCTTCGAAGACGGCCTCTACCTCGGCGCCGATCTCGATGTCTTGCATCGGTTCACCGAGAAGGTTGCCGACCATGCGAAGTCCATCGGCTTGGGGCAGCTCGACCAGCACGATGATGTACGGCCCGTGTTCGGCGAGCGCGGGGTGCACGGGGTGGTGCGGCCGTTCCCAGCTGTAGATGCGCCCCCGCGGCTCGATGCTGACCCACTCTGGGTCAAACTTCTGGCAGTTGTGGCACATCCACTCCGGCCCCCATTGATGGGTGCCGCAATCGCCGCAGCGCTGGACTCGGAGCTCATGGTTGCGGGTGCCTTCCCAGTACGGCGCGTCGAGGCCGTCGGGCATCGGAGCCGGCTGAGTCAGTCCAGGTGGCAGATATGAGTCGGTCATGCTGCGGCTCCCGTTCGCCTTCGGGCTCGCTGCGCTCGCGCCGTGCGGCTCATCTGCTCTCCCGTTCGCCTTCGGGCTCGCTGCGCTCGCGCCGTGCGGCTCATCTGCTCTCCCGTTCGCCTTCGGGCTCGCTGCGCTCGCGCCGTGCGGCTCATCCGAGGGCCTCCTCGCTACCGTAGATCGCCGTCGACGCAATCTCCACCATCGGACCCGCGTTGGCGAGCGACACCTTCACATCATCGACCTGGTTCGACGAGTCGCCTCGCACCTGGCGAACCGCCTCGATCTGCAGCCCGAGCCCATGCATGTAGCACTCGGCCAGATTGCCGCCCGAAGTGTTGAGCGGCAGCCCTCCACCATCGGCCCGCAGATTCTCGAACGTCAGCACGTCGTTGGCGTCGCCATAGTCGCAGAGCCCGTGTTCGATCAGGCTCATCAGGACCCCGCCGGTGAAGTTCTCGTAGGACTGCACCACGTCGACGTCGCCCGGCGTCACACCCGCCTGGTCGTACATGTGCTTGGCAGCGGGCTTGAACGACGAGGTGGCGTAGTCGGTCTGGTTGTGAACCCACGCACCCGAACGGTGGCCGCCCGACATCTGGGCGCCCAGCACAAGGACCGGTGAGTCCCGCAGCTCCTTCGCCCGCGGCGTCGAGGTGATGATCATCGCCGCCGCTCCGTCGTTCTCGAGGCAACAGTCATACAGCCGGAAGGGTTCGCTGATCCATCGACTCGAGTCGTACGTCTCGGCATCGAGCGGCCTGCCGTACATCACGGCCCGCGGGTTGTTCTGCGCGTGGTGGTAGCACGCCAGAGCGATCGCCCGAAGGGTGCTGCGGTCGATGCCGTGCTCGTGCATCACCCGCGTTGTGCGCATGGCGTACATCTGCGCCGGGCTCATCAGTCCGTAGGGGAGCGTGTAGGCGAACTCGCCATGGATGGCCTTGCGGCGACCTCCCTGCCCGAAGCGCCCGAACTGACCCTGCGCCAGGCCCCGGTACGCGACGACGACCGACGCGGAGCCGGCTGTGATCGCACCCGCGGCGTTCTGAACGGCACCGGCCGCGCCACCGCCACCTCCGCCCCATTGCATATTGCTGTAGCGGAGCTCCTCGAGCCCCAGGGCGTTGGCGAGGCGGGCCGGCGTGTTGCGGTCGTTGCTGTACGAACAGAATCCGTCGATCTCACGAGGGGAGATCCCGGCGTCCGCGCAGGCGTTGAGAATGGCCTGCAGCACGAGTTTGAACTCCGGATCCGGCGATTGACCCCGCTTGTAGTACGTGGTCTCGCCGACGCCGGCGATGGCGACCTTGCCCCGCAGGTTGTAGTCGTCCTTCATCACCGAGCGACGCTAGCCCCCTCGGCCGCCAGCCCGCTCAGCGCTTCACCGTCGAGCCGGCACGGCAGCCAGTCGCGCATCACCGACGTCCCGAGCCTCTCGTAGAACTCGATCGATGGCGTGTTCCAGTCGAGTACCTGCCATTCGAGTCGGGCGCAGCCGCGCTCCTCGGCCATCCGGGCGAGGGTCGCGAGCAGCAGTCGTCCGAGGCCGGTTCCGCGATGTTCCTCAGGGACGAACAGATCCTCGAGATAGATGCCGGCGTGGCCCCGCCACGTCGAGTAGTTGTGAAAGAAGAGGGCGAACCCACGGGCCTCGCCGTCGACCTCGGCGATCAGACACTCGAAGGGTGGCTGGGCGGCCATGAGCTGTTCGCGCAGTGACGACTCGGTCGCCTCGACGGCGTCGGGTTCGCGTTCGTAGATCGCCAGCTGGGTGATGAAGTGCAGGATCGTCCCCGCGTCGTCGGGGCCTGCGAATCGCACAAGGGTCGTCACCGCTCCATCGTGGCATCACAGGGGCCCGCGCCGTTCTCACGGCGTCCGTCGACCTACTAGAACAGTGGCCGATGAGCGACGATCAGCTGAGGCAGTTCCGGCAGAGCATCGACAACATCGACGCCGCAGTCATTCACATCCTCGCTGAGCGATTCCGGATCACGCAGGCCGTCGGCGAGTACAAGGCCGCCAACAGCCTCCCGCCCGCTGACCCCGGCCGAGAAGAGCAACAGATCGCCCGGCTTCGTCGGCTCGCGGAGGATGCGGGACTCGATCCCGCCTTCAGCGAGAAGTTCCTGCGGTTCGTCATCGACGAAGTGATTCGCCATCACGAACGCATCGCCGAGAAGAACGGCGGCTGACAGCCGATCACTTCTCGCTGATCTGCCGCGGCGCAGCCCGTCTCAGCTGTTCTTGAGAGCGTCCTCGAGCCGGTCGAAGATCTGACCGATCTCGTCGTCGGTGATGATGAGGGGCGGGCAGAACGCCAGCGCTTCGCCGATCGGACGGCACACGACGCCGCGATCGAGCATCGCATCGCGGACCGGCACAGAATCCCGGCCGAGCTCCATCGCCCAGATCGCGCCGACGCCTCGGTAGCTGTCGATCATCCCGTCGCCCTGGAGCGCGGACAGGCCCTGGCTGAAGTGTTCACCGATGCTGCGGGCTCGCTCCACGAGTCCGAGCTGGTCGATCACTTCGATGTTGGCCACGCCGGCGGCGCAGGAGGCGGGGTGCCCGCTGTAGGTGAAACCGTGCATGAACTTGCCAGGGTTGGCCTCGAGTTCCCCCGCGATGGCGTTCGACATGATCACGCCGGAGAGCGGGATGTAGCCGGACGTGACGCCCTTGGCGAAGGTGATCAGATCGGGCGTCACATCGAAGGTCTGCGAAGCGAACCACTCGCCCGTGCGTCCGAACCCGGTGATCACCTCATCGAAAATCAGCAGCGCACCGTGCTCATCGCACAGCCGGCGCAGTCCCTGCAGGTAGCCGTCGGGCGCGACGATCACCCCGCCGGCGCCCTGGACCGGCTCGCAGATGACCGCGGCGATCTGTTCGCCTTGTTCGGCGAAGATGCGTGACGCGGACTCGATGTCGTGGTTGTCGGCCTCGACAACGTGCGGGAGCAGGTCGCCCCAGCCCTCGCGGTTGGGGGCGATGCCCTGAACGCTCGTGCCCCCCACGTTGACCCCGTGGTAGCCGCCGAGCCGCCGCACGATCGTCTGGCGATCGGTCTGCCCGCGGCGCTGCTGAATCATCCGGCTCAGCTTGAGGACTGTGTCGATGGCCTCGGAGCCCGAACACCCGAGAAAGACACGACCGTCCGGGTGGGGCGACTTGCTGCGAATCGCTTCGGCCACCTGAACAGCGGACTCGTGGGTGAAGGGATCAAAGATGTTGTAGGTCTCGAGCTGCGAGAGCTGGTCGGTGATGGCGCCGATCACGTGCTCGTTGCCATGACCGATCTGGCACAACCAGAGGCTGGCGAGCCCGTCGATGTACTCCTTGCCGGAATCGTCCACGAGTGTGGAGCCGTGGGCGCTCACCAGATTGATGTAGTCCGACTCCGGTTTCGACGGAACCGCGAATGCGTGGAGCAGAGCGTCGGTCATGGTGGTGTCCCCCAGGTCGCCAAGCCTTTGTTCGTAGCCTAACGACCGGGCTGTCGTGCGCGTAACCCGTGTTCCGGGGCGGACGCCCCGGGCGTAGGCTCGTGTTCCTTCAGCCAGAGGAGGGACATGTCGCTCAGCCAGGGCCGCCATGCAGTGTCGATTCCGGGACCCTCGGTGATTCCCGACCGGGTTCTCAACGCGATGCGGCAACCGATGCCCAACATCTATGAGGGCGACCTGATCGACACTTCGTACAGCGTGTTGGAGGACCTTCCCAAGGTGGCGCGCACCGGCCAGCCAGTCTTTGTCACGGTGTCCAACGGTCACGGGGCGTGGGAGATGGCGACATCCAACGTGTTGTCTCGCGGCGACAAGGTCCTGGTTCTCGAGTCGGGCCGCTTTGCGGTCGGCTGGGGTGAAATGGTGGCGGTGTCCGGCGTGAAGTGCGAGGTCCTGCCGACCGGCACCGGGCAGCCGGTGGACCCGGCGGCGGTCGAAGAACGTCTCCGCGACGATGCCGGCCATGAGTTCGCTGCCGTTCTGGTCGTCCAGGTCGATACGGCCACCTCGGTCCGCAATGACATTGCGGCCATTCGGGCGGCCATGGACGCCGCGGGCCACCCCGCACTTTTGATGGTCGACTGCATCGCTTCGCTCGGATGCGAGCCCTTCGAGATGGACGAGTGGGGTGTCGACGTCACCGTCGCAGCGACCCAGAAGGGGCTGATGGTGCCGCCAGGTCTCGGCTTCGTGTGGCCGAGCGAGAAGGCGTTGGCCCGCCATGAGACCGCCGACCTCCGGAGCGGCTACTGGGACTGGTCCGCCCGCCACAACCCGGATGTGCATTACAAGATCTACTGCGGAACGCCGCCGGTGCAGCACCTCTGGGGCATGCGGGCAGCGCTCGACATGCTCTTCGAGGAAGGTCTCGAAAACGTGTGGGCCCGTCATCGCGTGCTCGGCGATGCGGTCCGCGCGGCTGTCGGCATGTGGGCGCGGCCCGAGGGGATCGCCTTCGCTGCCACCGATCCCGACGCGCGCTCCAACTCGGTGACGACACTTCTCACCGGTGACATCGATGCGGACGAGCTGCGTCGGGTCTGCGAGGCGGAGATGGGCCTCACCCTGGGTATTGGGCTCGAAGGCTACGAGGGGCGGGCGTTTCGGATCGGCCACATGGGGCACCTCAACCCGCCGATGCTGCTCGGCACTCTCGGAACGATCGAAGCCGCCCTGGCGTCGATGGGCGCGCCGTTGGGTGGCGCCGGCCTCACCGCAGCGGCTCGCACGATCGGCGGTTCCCTGCGCTGAAGATCCCGCAGGGCGAGGAGCCGTGGCGACGTCTCCAGGAAAGAGGTTCCAGGAGCGCTCCTGGAACCTAAACGCGGAACCTAGATGGGCAAGTCGCCGGTCGCGGCGCGTGTCGAGCCGCTGTCGGTCCACGCCGTGATCGTGCGTTGGGCGATCCGCATCTGATGGACCTCGTCTGCGCCGTCGGCGAAGCGTGCCCACCTCGCGTGCTGGTACATGTGCGCGAGCGGTGTGTCGGTCGAGTAGCCCAGCGCGCCGTGCACCTGGATCGATCGGTCGATCACCCGCCCGAGCATGTTGGCGACGAAGTGCTTGGCCATCGACACCTCGGCCTTGAAGTCTTCGCGCCGGTCGATCTTGTGGGCGGCGTGCAGCACCATCAGCTTGGCCTGGTAGAGCTCCATCGTGGAGTCGGCGATCATCCATTGGATGCCCTGCTTCTCGGCGAGCAGTGAGCCGTGGGCATACCTTTCGAGCGAGCGTTCGACCATCATGTCGAGCGCCGTCTCGGCTTGAGCGATCCACCGCATGCAGTGGGCGAGCCGGGCCGGACCTAGGCGGTACTGCCCGAGCAGATGGCCCTGACCGCGTCCGCCCAGCATCTGATCGCCGTGGACCCGCAAGTCGTCGATACGGATCTCCGAATGGCCCGTGCCCCCGTGCATCGTTTCGATCTGGCGCACCTCGTTCCAGCCGTCGTGTGGGAGGTCGATGATGAACGCGGAGTTGCCCGCCTGCGGGATGTCGGGGTTCTCCTCGGTGCGGCAGACGAGGATGGCGAAGCCGGCGCGGTGGGCGTTGGAGATGAACCACTTGTGCCCGTTTAACACCCACTCCTCGCCGTCCTCGAAGCCGGCTGTCTGGATGAGTGTTGGATCGGAGCCGGCGACCTCGGGTTCGGTCATCGCGAAGCACGACGTCGCTCGCCCGTCACACAGAGGCTTGAGGTACTTCTCCTTCTGCTCGTCTGTTCCCCAGTGCAAGAGGGTGTGCATGTTGCCCTCGTCAGGCGCCTGGCAGTTGAGGACCCAGGGGCCGTAGTAGCTCTTGGCCGCCTCCGCCTGCACCATGGCGAGCTCGACGTGGCCGAGGCCCATGCCGCCCCATTCCTCGGGCATGTGCGGGAGCCACAGTCCCGCGGCGAAGGCCTTCTTGCGCATGCCGACGAGCGCATCGACGTAGGCCTTGCGGTCCGTCTCGTCCAGCTTCTCGCGCTCGATGTCGGCCTCGACCGGTTTCACCTCGGCGTCGATGAAGGCTCGGATCCGGCATCGGAGCTCCTCGAGCTCGGGTTCGAGCGTGAAGTCGATCGCCATCCGTGCCTCCCGTGGGTCCAACTCCCCGCACGCTACTTCTTGGAAATTGAGGCCCCCGGCGTACCGATCCGGTACGCGCTCGGCCTCAATTTCGGACGAGGTCCTCGGCCGGCTCGGGGGTGAGCGGTTCGAGCGGTTGGAGGTCCCACACGCTCGGCTGGGTGGGAGAGCGGCGGCGCACTCGGAGCGACTGGCGGGTCGAGCCGTTGGCGCCCGGCTCCGCTCCGGGGTCGGGCGGTCGTCCAGCGCTGAGGAAGATCAGCCCACCGAGCACTCCCATCAGGGCGATGGTCAAAAAGGCCGCCTGGTAGTCGTACCTATCGCGCATGACACCCACCAGCGCCGGTCCTCCCCCGACGCCGAGGATCATGAGAAGGGAGCCCAGCGCGTAGACCCGCGCATAGTCACGAACCCCGAAGGCTTGGGCCAATAGCAGCGGATGGAGCATGAGCAGGTTGCCCATCGACGCGCCGAGCGTGACGATGCCGATCGCGATGCCGATGCGGGTCTCGGCGATGCCGATCAGGCTGATGCCGATCGCCTGTACCCCGATGAGCGACGCAGTCAGCACGGTGAGGGACATGTGCAAACCGGCGAAGCCGCCGAGGATCCGGAACACCACGCTCGTCGCGGCGAGAAACATCAGCATCCGGTTTGCGGTGGTGAAGTCGATGCGTTCGTTTGTGAGGGCGAACGTGTGCTGGATCGCTCCTACCTGAGCACCCATGATCAGCACGAAACCGAGCGACATCAGACGGAAGTAGCGGGTCCGGATCGCCTGGCTGTAGGTCATTCCCGCGACGGGTGGCGTCCCGCCGTCGCTGAGATCGATGTCCACGCCGTCTGGTTGGAGCCCGATCGACGCGGGCGAATCGCGCAGCAACAGCCATGTCGCCGGAAGCACGCCGATCAGCCAGACGACCGCCAAGCGGGGAGCCCAGAAGACGAGCGAGTCTCGTTCGATGAGCCAGGCGATCAGCGGGCTGACGGCGACACCGCCAACGGAGAGTCCCGTCGAGGCGATCGCCAGCGCGATGCTGCGTCGCGTGTTGAACCATCTGGTGACGAGCGTGGTGGTGGGCACCAGTCCGGCGAGGGAGTACCCCGCGCCGAAGAGCATCATCACGAGCACCATGTGCCACGGCGTTCTCACGCTGCCGAGGAGGGCGATGCCCCCGGCCGCGATGAGGGACCCGATGGTGATCAGCCACCGGATGTCGAAGCGGTTCATCAACCGTCCCGTCAACACGCCGCCGAGCCCTGATGCGGCGAAGAAGATTCCGACGCCTGACCCAGCGACGCCCGAGCTGAAGCCCTGCTCGTCGACCAGCGCGTCGAGGAAGACGCCCTGGGCGTAGAAGGCGAACCCGGACCCCGCCATCATCACGATGAACAAGCCGGCCAGGACGATCCAGCCGTAGAAGAAGGGGAGGCGCCTGCCGATCACTCTCGCCAGGCTGCCAGGTACCGTCGGCGCATGCGCATTCGTGGACTGATGCTCACTCTTGCAGTCGTCACCGCTGCATGTGGGTCGAACGGCGATGGCGACGGCGGCCCGGACGACGCCGTCGAGGGCACGACCGCTCCAGCGACCAGCACCGTGGTCGCGGCGGCTTCGGCGACGACGGACGGCTCGCCCGCGGTGCCGACGACGGCGTCTTCATCGTCGGACGTGTCGGCCCATCCGTGTGATGGCGGCGAGGTCTCTGTTGGTGGGACCGACGGTGTGTTGGTCTCGGGGGGCAACGAGTATCACTACGTGCTCTTCGTTCCGACGAGCTACGACGGCGGAGCGTGGCCGCTGGTGATGGACTTCCACGGTCTGGGGTCGGACGGTCCCGGGCAAGGCAGCGCCAGCGGCTACCAGGCTCTGGCTCTCCGCGAGGAGTTCTTTGTCGTACACCCGACGGGGATCCCCGCGCCGGGGTCGGGCCAGAACAGTTGGGAGCTCGCTCAATTCGACGTGGATGGGCGTGACGATGTGCAGATGGTCGCGGACCTGATCGACCGTGTGTCGGAGATGGTGTGCGTCGACCCGGCCCGCGTCTATGCGACCGGCCTCTCCAACGGCGGCTACTTCAGTGCATTGCTGGTGTGTGAGCTGGCCGATCGCATCGCCGCGACGTTCTCGGTCGCCGCGATCAGCCACCCCGATGGGTGCCAGCCGAGCCGCCCTGTCGCGATGGGCGCGCTCCACGGGACGGCGGATGAGGTGGTGCCCTTCAACGGTGGAGGGGAGTCGTCGCTCATGACAGACGACCTGTTGGGCACACCGTTCGAGGAGTTCTTCGAGCAGGTGATGCCCGACGAGACAGCAGAGTTCGCCGCGGACTTCAACTGCGCGACCACGACCGACGAGACGATCGGACCCGACACCACCCTCACCCGCTACGTCGACTGCGACGGTGGCGTGGAGGTGCGCTTCTACGCCGTCGAGGGTGGCGGGCACACCTGGCCCGGCTCTCCGATCGCGGCGCTGCTCGAACCGGCGCTGGGCTACGCGACCGACGACGTGGACGCCACAGAGGACGCGTGGGCCTTCATGAGCCAGTACTCGCTCTCGGGCTAGCGCCTACATTTCCGATCATGGAGATGATGCGAGCTGCGCGGATGATCGAAGTCGGGCGGATGGAGTGTGAGGAGATCGAGATCCCCCCGCTCCGCGATGGCGAGGTGATGCTCAAGAGCGAGATGGCCTCCATCTGCGGCAGCGACCTGCACGTCGTGATGATGGGCGCGGGTGTGAGCTACCCGATGCCGTGTCCGCACGGGTATCCGAGCCACGAGGGCATCGGCGAGATCATTGAGTCGAAGGTCCCGGGTCTCGAGGTCGGGACCAATGTGCTCAGCTTTCCGATGCCGCCGGTGGGGGAGTGCTTCAACGAGTACCAGCGGGTTGGCGGGACGTACTGCACGCCGCTGCCGGAGTGCGACCTTCCGAACAGCCACCTGCTCATGGGCCAGCAGCTCGGCACGGTGATCTACGCGAGGCGGCAGAACTTCCGTGACGTCCACGGCGAGACCGTCGTGGTGGTGGGGCAGGGATCGGCCGGGCTCTTCTGGACGTACCTGCTCAAGCGGGCGGGTGCGGAGACGGTGATCGTCTCGGATCTGTCCGAGACCCGGCTCGCCGTGTCGACCGCGTACGGCGCGGACATCGCGGTAAACGCGGATCGCGATTCTCTGCTCGAAGTGGTGAACGACCACACGGGTGGCCGTGGGGCCAACTACGTCGTCGAGGCCGTTGGGCGTTCGAACACGTTCTTGGATTCGGTGAACCTCGTCGGGATGGACGGCGAAATCATGTGGTTCGGTCTGCCGAGCAGTGATCGGGGGGTCGAGTTCCGCTTCGACACGTTCTTCCGGAAGCGTCTGAAGGCGTCGTCGACCTACGGGGCCCAGTTCGAGGGCGACGCGGTGTCGTTCCGGGAGGCGCTGCGCCTCATCTCGACCGGGCAGATCGACGTCGAGCCGTTGCTCAGCCACGTCTATTCGGTGGAGGACATCAACACCGCGATGCACACCGCCCACGAACCGCACGACGTCGGCGCGCTCAAGGTCTCGATCAACTTCCCCTAGAGCCAGTTCACCCTCCGCGCGCAGGGTCTGACACGGGTCTGACCCCTAGTGGCCGCTTGGAGTGAAGCACTGCCCACTGGAAGCGCGTGGCGGGAAGCCTCCGCCCGAAATCAAGGGCTTTGGACATCCGCCCGCCGCGTTGGGGTCTGACACGTGTCTGACCCCTAGTGACCGCTGTGGGTGAGATGGCGGGTCAGTCGACGACGGTGGGGTCGGGCACGATGTCGCGCACGAGCCACTGGAACCAGTGCCACGACAGGTTGAAGCCCTCGAAGAGGTCGGCTGCCACCTTGGCTCCCTCTTCGGACAGCGGAACGGCCCGGTCGCCCGCCTTGATGTGAACCTCCGCAACCCGCTCGGCCGCGACGAAGTCGGCCACCGCTGCCTCGACAGACGACCCCGCCGTCAGCAGCCCATGGTTGCGCAGCACGCAGAACGAGTTGGATCCGATGGCCTCGGCGATCCGCTCGCCGCCGTCTGTCGATGCGACGGCCACTTCTTCGTCATCGAACAGCGCCTGGTCGAAGACGAAGCGACACGACTCCTGGTTCAACGGTTCGAAGAGTCGGTTCTGTGCCGAGAACGGCGTGCCGTAGGGAGTATGGCAGTGGGCGGCGGACACCACATCGGGCCGCGCCTCATGGACGGGATGATGGATGTTGTACGCCGCCTGGTTGATGCCGCCGGTGCCCTCGGCAAGGGTTCCATCCGGCGCAACGAGCACGAGATCCGCCACCGTTGCCTGGGCGAAGTTGACCCCGTACTTCAACAGCCAGAAGTGGTCGGTGAGCTCCGGGTCTCGTGCGCTGATGTGACCATCGCCGAACTGGCCGAAGCCGAGGGTCCCGAAGATGCGGTAGCCGAGAGCGCACGTTCGCTTGAGGTGCGCACGCTCCTCCTCGGCGGTCGCGAAAGTCGGTGGGGTGCTCGAGGCGTCGTAGGGCGGGTGTCCTGCCATGGGCAGAAGACTACGAGAACCTCTACCTCCGATGCCTGGTGTAGGCGCCGCCCGCCACCTCGGGCTCCCACGCCGCCGCACCGTCGAGCGACCAGCCGTCCCACAGCCAGGCCAGGGCATCGGGAAGCAGCCGGGCGATGTCGTCGGTGTTGTGCCCGCCGTCGCCGAAGTCGAAGCGGTGGTCCCACCCGCGGTACGCCAGCGCAGCTGCCATCTGCTGGTTGGCGAGCGGCCAGCTGCCGTGCTCGTTGTCGAGATCGGCCGTCCCCGACTGCAGGTACACCCGCGTCGACCGTGGCGTGCTCTTGCGGATCATCGACGGGTATGCGTGTGCCCCGTGGATGTTGACGTAGCTTCCGATGAACGACAGCACCCGCCCAAACCGATCCGGCCGGTGCCACGCCGCGGTGAACGACGCAACGGCGCCCGAGCTCATCCCGCCCATCGCCCAGCAACCGGGGTCGTCTGCAAGATCGACCTCGTCCGCGACCTGCGGCAACACCTCGGTCAGCAGGAAGCTCACGTACTGATCGGACATCGAATCGTACTCGTAGCTTCGCTGCTGGTGGGCGTACGCCGGTCGCCCGTCCCGGTCGAGAACGTCGCCCGCCGCGATGTAGACAACCGCGCACGGCGGCATCGCCCCCGCACCGACCAGCTCCTCGATCACGGCCTGCGCCCGCGGCGGGCGACCGAGCCGACTCTCGTCGTCGGTCATCGCGGCGAACGCCGGGCCATCCGTGAAGACCATCAACGCCCGTGGGCCTTCGCCACTTCCGCCCTGGCCGCCCCCGCCGCCTCCCACCACCTGAAGCGCCCACCGATGCTGGAGCGGGTTGAGCTGGCCGTAGTGCCCTCCCCCAGCGTGAACCCGCCACTTCAACGCCACGGCTCGTCGCCCTTCGGGCTCATGACACGTCGACCCGTCGCACGGTTGTCATGTTGCGTCAGCCGGTGATCGAGGTGATGGTGTCGATGAGGATGTCGCAGCCCTCGTTCATCTCGGCCTCGCTCACGTTGAGCATCGGTGCGAGACGGAGCACGTTTCCGTACAACCCGCCCTTGCCGATCAGTAGGCCTCGCTCCTTCGCACCCTCCATCAACTGCGCGGCCGCCGCGCCGTTGGGTTCGATGCCTCCGGGCTGAACGGTCTCGATGGCCTGCATGAGGCCCTTCCCGCGCAGCTCGCCGATCCAATCGGCCCCCTCGCACACGGGACCGAGCCGCTCGGCCATCTGGTGGCCCCGCAGAAAAGCGTTCGCCTGCAGATCGTTGTCGAGCACGTACTTGAGGGTCGCCCGCCCAGCTGCGACAGACAGCGGGTTGCCGCCGAAGGTCGTGAACGACGTCCGTTGGATGCAGTTCATGATCTCCGCGCGGGCGACACAGCCGGCCAGGGTGATCCCATTGCCGACACCCTTGGCGAACGTGATGATGTCGGGAACGATGTCGTGGGCCTGGTAGCCCCAGAAGTGCTCGCCGGTTCGACCCCACCCGGTCTGCACCTCGTCGGAGATGAACAGCACCTCGTTGGCGTCGAGCACCTTCTTCATCGCACCGAACATGCCGTCGGGCGGCGTTGCGAAGCCGCCGACGCCCTGGATCGGTTCGGCGATCAGCGCGGCGAACCCGCCCGCGTCTGTCATGTCGATCAACTGCACGAGATCCGACACGCACGCTTGGGTGAAGGACTCGTCGTCGAGTTCGCGGAACGGGCTGCGAAGTCGGTAGCCGCCTTGGACGAAGTGAACGTCGAGCCCGCTGTGGCTGCTGGTGAGCCAGCTCGCGTGCGACGTGACCGCTTGGGCGGTGAGAGAGCGGCCGTGGTAGCTGTTCCGCATCGCCAGGATCTGGTTGCTGTTTCGGTAGTTCGTGGCCAGAAGGATCGCCGTGTCGTTGGCCTCGGATCCCGAGGTGGTGAACAGCACCCGGGCGTCCGGAATCCCCGAGACCGCGGCGACCTCCTCGGCGAAGGTGATCATCTCCTCGTTGAGGTACAGCGTCGAGGTGTGCATCACCTTCGCGGCTTGATCCTGCACCGCCGCGACGACCTCGGGGACCGAGTGCCCGATCATGGTGGTGAGGATCCCGCCGAAGAAGTCCAGGTAGCGGGTGCCTTCGAGGTCCCAGACGTAGCCACCCTCGCCGCGCTCGATGGAGATCGGCTGGTCGTAGAGCGGCTTGACGAAAGCCGGCATGACCGCGCGGTAGCGGTCCAGGAGCTCACTGGTGCTGGTCATCCGTGCAGTCTGTCACTGCGTGAGCTGTCGCCCGTGCTCAGGTCACCGGGCCGGCGATCTTGTTGGCGGTATCAACGCGTCTCCTACGCTCAACCCGAGGAGGTCAACCGTGGGGATGTACGAAACGCTCCGGTCGGTCGTTCGGTTCAGGGAGTTCGAACGCGATCCGGTGAGGCGTCGGCTCTCGCGGGTCGCTGACGTCGGCGACCTCCGACGGCTGGCAAAGCGGCGTCTTCCGGCTGGCGTGTTCGACTACATCGACGGCGCGGCAGAGGACGAGGTCACGGCGTCCAACAATGTGCGGGCCTTCGATCGGTACGAGTTCAAGCCGAGAGTGCTGCGCGACGTCGCCGAGATCGACACCTCGACCGACTTTCTCGGCCAGACGATTCCCTTTCCGCTGATCCTCGCGCCGACGGGTTTCGACCGGATCGCCCACAGCCAGGGCGAGCTCGCCGTCGCCCGCGCGGCGTCGCGGGCCAACCTCCCCTACAGCCTCTCCACGATGGGTACCCGCTCGGTCGAAGAGGTGGCTGCGGTCAACGACGGTCGCAAGTGGTTCCAGGTCTATGTGTGGCGCGACCGCGGGATGGTGAAGGAGATGCTCGATCGGGCAGCCGTCGCCGGATACGAGGGCATCATGATCACCGTTGACACGGCGGTGCTTGGCCGGCGCGAGCGCGACGTGCGTCGAGGCTTCAGCCTTCCTCCCAAGATCGGACTCGACACCATCGTCGACGGCGCCTTCCACCCGAGCTGGACCTGGGACTTCATTCGCGCCGAGCCCATCACGTTCTCCAACGTCGCGACCGGTGCCGAGATGGGTGACGGCTCCACTGCCGTGAATCTCTCGGAGTACATCAACAGCCAGTTCGATCCCGGCTTGTCCTGGGACGACATCACCTGGTTCCAGGAGAACTGGCCGGGCAAGGTGATGATCAAGGGTGTGCAGACGGTGGACGACGCAGTCATCGCCGCAGACATGGGCCTCGACGGGGTGATCCTGTCCAACCACGGAGGCCGCCAGCTCGACGGCGCCCCCGCTCCCATCGACCTCGTGGCACCTGTCGCCGACGCAGTGAAGGGCAGGACGGCCCTCATCTGCGACGGTGGGATCCGGCGGGGGAGCGACATCGTGAAGGCCGTCTGCCTGGGTGCCGACGCGTGCATGGCCGGTCGGGCCTACTTCTACGCGCTGGGCGCTGCCGGTGAGCAGGGCGTGGACTGGGTGCTCGACTTCCTGGAGCAGGGCGTGCGGCGGACGATGGTGCTGTCCGGCGTCGGCTCGATCGCCGAACTCGATCGCGACCTGGTGAAGCTTCCGGCGTGATCATCGACTGTCACGGTCACTACACCACCGCTCCACCGGCGCTGGGCGCGTACCGCGACGCACAGAGGGCTGCGCTCGCCGTGGACCCGACCGTCGTGGGGGAGAAGGGGCTCGTCGAGATCACCGACGACGCGATCCGCGACAGCATCGAGCTCAACCAGCTCCGTCTCCAGCGCGAGCGCGGCTCGGACGTCACGATCTTCTCGCCGCGTGCGTCGTGGATGGGTCACCACGAGGGCAACGAACACACCTCCCGGCTCTGGTCCGAACACTGCAACGACCTGGTTCGAAGGGTGTGCGACCTCTTTCCCCAGAACTTCGTGCCGGTGTGTCAGCTTCCCCAATCGCCGGGCGTTGCGATCGAGTCGTCGGTCCGTGAGCTTCGCCGCTGCGTCGAGGAGCTGGGCTTCGTCGGCTGCAACGTGAACCCGGATCCCTCGGGTGGATTCTGGACGGGACCGCCGCTGAACGACCGCTACTGGTGGCCGCTGTGGGAGGCGATGCAGGAGCTCGACGTGCCGGGGATGATCCACGTCAGCGCCACCTGCAATGACAACTTCCACGCCACCAGTTCGCACTACCTCGGGGCCGACACGACCGCGTTCGTGCAGGTGATGATGTCCGACCTCTTCGCCGATCACACGGGTCTGCGGTTCGTCATACCGCATGGCGGTGGTGCGGTTCCCTACCACTGGGGGCGCTTTCGGGGGATGGCCCAGGACATGGGGCTGCGCCCGCTCGAGGAATCGCTGCTCGGCAACCTGTGGTTCGACACCTGCGTGTATCACCAGCCCGGAATCGATCTTCTCCTCGACGTGATCCCGGCCGACAACGTGCTCTTCGCCTCGGAGATGGTCGGTGCGGTGCGAGGAATCGACCCCACGACAGGCTTCAACTTCGACGACACCAAGCGGTACATCGACGCGGCCGACATCGACGACGCGGCGCGCGAGAAGATCTTCAACCACAACGCGCACCGCGTGTACCCACGCCTCGAACGGGCGCTGGCCGAGCAAGGAACGAGTCGCTGATGGTCCACCAGCACGTCATCGTCACCGAGATCGAACGGGCCGAGGCCGCGGTGATCGACGGTCTCGGCGCTGCCGGCACCGCCACGGTTCACGAAGCGATCGGCCGCCGGGGCTACCTGGGTCCGGAGATCCGCCCGATCCAGCAGGACGTGCGGATCGGCGGGTCCGCCGTCACGGTGCTCTCGCATCCCGGCGACAACGTGATGATTCACGCAGCGGTGGAGGTCTGTCGGCCCGGCGACATCTTGGTCGTGACGACCACAGCCCCTTCCACACATGGCATGTTCGGGGATCTACTCGCCTCGTCCCTGATGGCGAGAGGGGTGGTCGGCCTGGTCATGGATGCTGGGGTTCGCGACACCGCCGATCTTCGAACGATGGGCTTCCCGGTGTGGACGCGACACGTGTCGTGCGAGGGCACGGTGAAGGCGACGCCCGGATCGGTCAACGTGTCGATCAGCGTCGACGGGGTGATCATCGAGCCGGGCGATGTGGTGTGCGCCGACGACGATGGCGTGGTGGTGGTGCCACGGTTGGAGGCGGCTTGGGGGCTGGAGCGGTCCGACGCGCGTCTCGCTTCCGAATCCGAGACTCGGGCGCGGCTCGAAGGCGGAGAGTTGGGTCTCGACATGTACGGCCTGCGCGCCAAGCTGTCTGACATGGGCGTGGAGTGGACATCGTGACGACAGAGGTGATCATCACCGGCACCGGGTGCCCGGTGCCCGACGCGGATCGCGCAGGCCCAGGGGTGCTCGTCCGGTACGGCGAAACCACGCTGCAGTTCGACGCCGGTCGGGCCACCGTCAACCGGCTCACGGCCGCCGAGGTCTGGCTGCCGAACCTGTCGGCCCTATTCGTGACGCACCATCACAGCGATCACCTCACCGGCCTGCAGGACGTCGTGATGACGCGTTGGATCATGGATCGCGAAGACAGGTCGACCGCGATCCCGATCGTGGCGCCCGCCGGCCCGGCGTGTGGGTATGTCGAGGACATGCTCCTGCCGTGGCGACACGACCTGGCCGTTCGGAAGGAGCACACCGGCCGAACGCGTGACCCGGCGATCGATCTCCGACCGTTCGAACTTCCCGACGACCCCACCGAGGTCTGGAGTGACCGCGACGTTCGGGTTCTCGCGGGACAGGTGCGGCACGAACCGGTGCACCCCGCGGTCGGCTTTCGAGTCGAGACCCCGGATGGTGCAGTGGTGATCAGCGGCGACACCCTCGTCTGCGACGAGATGGCGGAGTTGTCAGCTGGAGCTGACATCGTGATCTACGAAGCGCTGCGGTTCGAGGTGATCGAACGGCTGGCCGAGCATCGCCGCTTCATCCTCGACTATCACGCCGACACGCGGCTCATCGGAGCACAGGCCGCAGAGCTAGGGGTGCCGACCCTGGTGCTCACCCACCTCATCCCGGTCCCGCAGTCCGAAGCGGAGAAGGACCTCTTCGTCGAGGACATTCGGCGCGGCGGGTTCGAGGGGGATCTCCTCGTCGCAGACGACCTCGACTCGGTTGTGCTGTCGGCAGGACAGAAGCCGATGATTCGGCGGGCGAGCGAGTAACGGTGTCGGCTGAGGGGGTCCGCTGCATGGTGATGCGGGGCGGAACATCCAAGGGCGCGTACTTCGTCGCCGACGACCTTCCTGCAGATGTGGCGGAGCGAGACGATCTGCTCCTGCGAATCCTGGGATCGCCCGACGAACGTCAGATCGACGGCATCGGCGGCGCGCACCCCCTCACGTCGAAGGTGGCGATCGTTTGCCCGTCGTCCGATGGCGCGGCGGATGTCGACTACCTGTTCCTGCAGGTCGGGGTGGGCGAGGCGCTCGTCAGCGATCGGCAGAACTGCGGAAACCTCCTCGCAGGCGTCGGCCAGTTCGCCGTGGAGCGAGGGTTGGTCCGGTGGTCCGGTGAGCGCGCAGACGTGCGCATCCGCATGATGAACACGGACTCGATCGCGACAGCGAGCTTCCCGCTCGCCGGCGCGCGACCGATGTACGACGGGTCCACCGCCATCTCGGGCGTTCCCGGGACGGCGGCCGAAGTCCGCCTCGACTTCGCCGATACGGCCGGGTCGTCGTGCGGTTCGCTTCTCCCGTCTGGCTCGACTGCGGATTCGGTCACCGGGGTCGACGTGACGTGCGCGGACAACGGCATGCCCACCGTCGTGGTTCGAGCATCCGACCTGGGGGTCTCCGGCGATGAATCCTGCGCTGAGCTGGAGGCCAACGCCGACCTCCGGCGCACTCTCGAGGACATTCGCATCCAAGCGGGAAAGCTCATGAACCTCGGCGACGTCACCGCAGCGACCGTCCCCAAGCTGACCTTGGTGTCTCAGCCTCGTGCCGGTGGCTCCATCTGCACGCGGACGTTCATTCCACACCGGTGCCACGACGCGATTGGTGTTCTGGGCGCGGTGACCGTGGCGACGGCGCTGCGGCTGCCAGGCGGAGTGGGGTCCGAGTTGCTGGTGCCTGGTGCCGATCCCGACATGGTGGAGCTGGAGCACCCGACTGGAGTCTTCCTCGCGCGAGTCGAAGTCGCCGACGACAGCGGCGGGGTCGTCGTCGGGCGGTCGGGAATCGTGCGTACCGCCCGCAAGCTGATGGACGGCGTGGTGTACCCGAGGCCGGCGTGATGGAGCGAACGATTCCTCCGCCACACCCCTCGTCCCATGCTCCGGTGGCGTTCGCGCCTCCCCCGAGTGCGACCGATGCACACTGTCACGTGTTCGGGCCGGCGCACCGCTTCCCGTTCGCACCGGAAGCGACCTACACGCCGCCGGACTCCGGGATCGAGGACTTCGAAGTACTGCAGGATCGGCTGGGCCTGTCGCGCGCCGTCTTCGTTCAGGCCAGCTGTCATGGCACCGACAACGCTGCGATGGTCGACGCGCTGCGTCGGGGTGGGGGGCGCTACGCGGGCGTCGCGATGATCGACGAGTCGTTCGGGGAGCGGGAGATCGGGGAGTTGCACGACGCAGGTGTGCGGGGCACGCGGTTCAACTTCGTCGCTCATCTCGGTGGAGCGCCCGACCTCGATGTGTTCTGGAGACTTGTCGATCGGGTTCAGCCGTTCGGGTGGCACATCGTGCTGCATTTCGATGCGAAGGATCTGCCGCAGTACGAGGAGTTGCTCGATCGTCTGCCCTGCCCCTTCGTCATCGATCACATGGCGCGGGTCGATGCGTCGGCGGGTCTCGACCAGCCGCCCTTCGCCGCGCTGCTCGAGCTGATGCGTGATGAGCGCGCGTGGGTGAAGGTCTCGGGCGCCGAACGGCTCACCGCAGACGGTCCACCGCCCTACGACGACGTGGTTCCGTACGCTCAGGCGCTCATCGAGACCGCACCGGATCGAATCCTGTGGGGGACCGATTGGCCGCATCCCAATGTCCGCCACATGCCAGACGACGGAGACCTGGTGGACCTGTTGGCGCTCTTCGCCCCCGACGACGCGGTCAGGAATCGGATCCTGGTCGACAATCCCGAGACGCTCTACGACTTCGGCTGATGGTTGCGCTCGCCTTCGACCGATCCGGTCCCGACAGAGGTCCAGCGGTGGTGCTTCTGCACGGGCTCTCCTCCAGCCGTGAGTGCTGGAAGCATGTCGCGCACGAGTTGGCAGTCGACGGCTGGAACGTCGTGCAGGTCGACCTCCGCGGTCACGGGGAGTCGCCGTGGGCATCGGACTACGGCGTTGACGCCTACACCGCGGATGTTGCCGGCTTGATCCTCGCTCAGCTGCGTGGCGACGCAGTCGTGATCGGGCAGTCGCTCGGAGGTCTGACGGCCCATCGGCTGGCGCAGCGACATCCCGATTTCGTGCGGGGAGTGCTGCTCGGTGATCCGCCGCTTTTCGAAGGTGACGATCAGCTGCGGGGAGCCAGTCCTGCAGCGGCGGCGTTTCCAGCGTTAGTTGCGCGTATCCGGGCGTGGCAAGCCGAGGGGACGGCGGCGGAAGAGGTCGCCGACCGGCTGGGGGCTGAGCCCGCGGCGGTGGGTGGAACGATCGCCGAGCGTCTTCGCCCCGGCCTGTTGGCGGCACGAGCTCGGGCGGCACTGGCCTTCGATCCCGCAGCGATGGACGCAGCAATCGATGGTCGGATGTGGCGTGGGTACGACCCCCGCGAACCCATCGATTGCCCGATGACCGTGATCGCCGCAGACCCCGCGGTCGGGGCGGTCTTTCAGCCCGACCGCGGGATGCAGATCCTCGACGCGAACCCCCACGCCGTCGTCCACACGATGCAGGGGTACGGCCACGGAATCCACGACGACCGCGACGGCCAGCGCCTCTTCATGAGCGTCGTCTACGAGTTCCTGGCGCCCTTCGAGTCGTAGCCGCCATTTAGGTTCCAGGAGCGCTCCTGGAACCTATTTCCTGTTTGCGGAAGCTATTGGCTAGTTGTCGACGACGTCGGGGCGTTGGCTCTGCTCGGCGCCTGGACGGGGTCGTCCTGGCGCGGCGGTGCGGGCCAGGATGCCGAGCGTGCCGAGCTGGGTGCGGTCGTCGATGATCGGGAAGATTCCGAGTCCCTGGTAGTTCTCGTGGATGTCCGACCAGTCGTAGTAGCTGGTCACGGTGGTGCCGCCATCGGTCTCTTCGAGCTCGTAGCCGTACACGTGCCCGATCGGCGGCTGCAGGGTTCCGTCGATCGTCCACTCGATGGCTCGATCCTGTTCGAAGCGGGTGATCACCACGATGACCTCGTACTCGTTGAGAGGGAAGTCCCGCAGGGAGTCGCGATCCATGTGCATCACGAAGCGATCGCCGACGGCTGTAACTGGCTCGCCATCGGACCACATCAACATCCCCGACGCGTCGATGTCGATGTGTCCTTGAGGTGATCGGAGGATCTCGAAGATCTCCGAAGGGGTGGCCGCGATGGCCCGCTGCAGTTCGATCCGCGTCTCGCTCATGCAGCGAGGCTACTGGCGCCCAGCCTGGGCTCAGCCCAGTGCGGCTTCGGCGAAGGCCCGCACCTCTCGGATCGGGTCAGGACCGGCGGGGTTGTAGATGACCTCGGTCGTACCCGACTCGGCGGCCTCGGCGAGCTTGTCGCGGATATAGGCGGGGTCGCCGACCCACCCGCGGGACCATTCGAGCTCCCCGCCTGCCGCGTCGACGAGGATGCGATCCCGCTCGGTGAGATGGGTCGCATGGCCTTCGTGCACGGCGAGATGGGCTGCGTCCTCCGGTCGGTCGATCGCCAGCTGCTCGAGATACGCCTCGCCGCCCGGAACGGCACGCAGCCGTTCGGGCGAGGCTTCCCACGACGAGTGGTGCGACATGACCCACCAGGGCCCGGCGGCGTCGATGACCCGCAGGTCGTGGAGACCCTCGCCCGCGTCGAGGACCGTGCCGTGAATCATCTGAACGAAGGTGTTCCAGGTGCCGTCCGACGGGCCCAGCATCATCAAGCCGTCCGCGATGTCGCGGGTGATGGCCTGCCCCTTGGGCCCGAGCGCCGACATGATGATCGGAATCTCGACCGGGCGATCGATCGCCATGTCGGGGTGATGGATCATCTGGCACTGCTGGCCGTCGATCTGGACGACCTCACCGGCGAGGAGCGCTTTCAGCTGTTGCACGTACCTGGAGGTGTAGGCCCACGTGAGGGCGTTCTGGCCGAGGACGCGGCGCGCGGTGAACCCGGTTCCGAAACCGAGCGTGAGGCGGCCGGGGGACATTCTCTCGATGGTGAGAACGGCCGACGCAGTCGTCATCACGTGGCGGAGGTTGGGGACGAGAACCGCGGTGCCCAGCTGAATCCGCTCGGTGCGTGCCGCGACGAGACCCATCGTGACCCAGATGTCCTCCCAGATCGCCGCCGAGTCGTAGAGCCACAACCGCTCGTACCCGGATTCCTCCGCGGCATCGGCCGCTTCGAGAGCGTGGGGGCCCGGTGGAAACCCGAGCGAGATCGTGGGGAGTGCCATCCGCGGAGTCTGCCATTTCCGTTCCTGGCGCGTCCGGGCTCGTGAGTTGTCCTTTTGGGCGCGTGCGCGCCCGGATTGCGGGCGCTGGAGCTCCCGGAACGGGCGACGACGGGCGGTGGTGCTCCCAGAAGCGGGGCTAGCGTCGCTGGGGCGGGTCGACGAAGGGTGCACGATGAAGCTGTTCTCGCACAAGAAGCGGCCCGTCCATCTCGGTCCGTATCCGCTGGAGCGGCTACCGCGCCTGGCCGCCGATGCGATCCCGCCCGGCCTTCGCCCCGATCTCCGACCACCCGCCGAGAACCGAGGGGCCGGCCCCCATTCCGCCGTCCCGGCCTACGAGATCTACCTCCGGATGTTCGACGAACAACGAACGGGTGAAGTTGCCCCAGATGCACCGATCCCCGATGACCCGGTCGAACTGGCCAACAACCTGAAGGCAGGGCTCTACTTCCTCGACGCCGACATGGTGGCCTGCGGTGTCGTGCCAGACGAAGCGTGGACCGGCGAGCGGCTGGATCACGGGTTCTGCGTCGTGACGCTGGTGGCGCACTCCCGTGATCACGGATCCGATCAGCCGGGCGCCGAATGGATCGACGGGTCGCGCCAGGTCAACGCCGACCTGCGGGCTGGCGAACTCGCCGTGATCACAGCGGCGTACATGAGGAATCTCGGATTGGAGGCCACGGCCCATACGTCGACGTCCAGCGATGTCGACATCGCCCGCTTGGCCTTGCAGGCCGGCATCGTCGAGGCGGTCGATGGAGAACTACGGGCGCCGTACCTCTCCGGCGGGTTCGGCCTGTCAGTGGTCACCACACAGACGTCGATCGCCGCCGATGGCCCACTTGCTCGCCGCAGCCTCAAGGACAAGGCGCGTTCGACAGGCGGGTTGGGGTGGCTGCTCGGTCGGGGAGGGACCCGCGCCAGGATCGGCCGCCTCAACGGTGACCACCGCCCGCTGCACATGGGCCGCTACCCCATGGAGAAGATCAAGCGGGTGAACGAGCCGACCACCCTGATCATCCCCGAGGAGGTACCGCGGGTTCCGGTACGGGCGGGCGGGTTCCCCAGGGCGGCTCACGGCGACATGGGCCCCAAGTTCCAGAAGGACGTGCGGGTCTTCGCGTTCAAGACACCCCAGGCCCAGGCGTACATCCAGCAGATCGGAGCGATGGTCCGGTACCAGGACGGCGAGGTTGCCGAGGAGCCCGCGCCGTTCACCGACGACCCCGACAGCAATGCCGATGCCTTGAAGGCGATGGCCTACCACCTCGGTGGTGACATGGTCGGCGTGTGCGAGATCCCCGAGTACGCCTGGTACTCACACCGCGGGGACGGTTCGGAGATCGAGCCGTACCACCGCCACGCCGTCGTGATCCTTCTCGATCAGGGTTACGAGACGATGGAGGGCGCGAGCGGGGACGACTGGGTGAGCGGCGCGCAGTCGATGCGGGCGTACATGCGTGGCGCCGAGATCGCAGGGATCATGGCCGAACACGTCCGTGCCCTCGGGTTTGGTGCCCGCAGCCAGACCAACCGTGACAGCGACGTTCTGCACATCCCGCTGGTGCTGCACGCGGGCCTCGGCGAGCTGAGTCGGATCGGCGAGCTGGTCCTCAACCCCTTCGTCGGGCCGCGCTTCAAGTCGGTGGTGATGACGACGGACATGCCGCTCACCCCCGACCGCCATGTCGACTTCGGGCTTCAGGACTTCTGCGCCAAGTGCACGAAGTGCGCCCGCGAGTGTCCGTGCTCGGCCATTTCGTTCGGCGACAAGATCATGTTCAACGGCGCCGAGATGTGGAAGCCGGACGCCGAGAAGTGCACCAAGTACCGGCTCGGCAACCTGCGCGGTGCAGCGTGCGGCCGGTGCATGAAGACGTGCCCCTTCAACATCGAAGGCGTGTTGTCTGAGCGCTTCTTTCTGTGGGCGGCGATCAGGTTCCCCTTCACCCGTGGGTGGATCGCCCGGCTCGACGACAAGGCCGGGAACGGGTCGATCAATCCGATCAAGAAGTGGTGGTGGGATCTCGAGTGGCGCGAGGGGCGAACTCAGGAGCCCGAGAAGGGCACGAACGCCAGGGAGCTCAACCCCGAAGGCGGCGGGATGGCGGCCCGCCAGAAGATCGCGGTCTATCCGGCCGATGTGAACCCGCCAGGTGACGCGCTGGGCGTGCCGCACGAGTACGACAGACCCGCAGCCGTCGAACGGGGCCGGGAGGCGGAGACCCCAGCCGAGGCCCGCGTCCGCATCGGCCGCCGCTGACAGGTGCCTGGCACCTAATGTTACGAATCGTCACACGAAGTGCCCGGAAACTCAGCCCCCGGGCACCGGAGGCAGGCACCGAGAGGGGGGCGGAGTGAGCCAGGTCACAGGAGCCCATCTGGTGGGGAGTGCGCCGGTCGCCTCGCCGAGTGAGATGTTCGATCTCGCCATAGAGCATCTCGGCGGCCACCTCCGTCGCATCGGCGACGGCGAGGTGGGAGAGCGCGACACGTGGATCAGGTGGCAGTACCCCCGGCTCTCCCAGTCGCCCCAGCTCGAGCCCGAGAATCCCGACGAGGGCTACTCGGGTCGGGCGACGGTGGAGCAGTTCGTCCTCAAAGAGGGTGCGGGAGACGTCGAGCTGGTCGACCCCGGATACGCCGACGCGGCGATCGCCTCCTACGCGGAGTTCGCCGAGGCCAAGGCGGCGGGTCGGATCCCGGACAACGTCCGTTTCATGGTCGGCCTTCCGAGCCCGCTCAGCGTCGTCACCCTCTACGTGGCGCCCGGCTCACGCCGGACCGTGTTCGAGGCGTACGCCGCCGCGCTCCTCTCGAACCTCGATCGCATCCTCGACGAGATCCCGCACCACCAGCTCGCGATCCAGTGGGAGGTGTGCATCGAGTTCGGCACCCTCGAAGGCATCTGGACCCAGCTCGACTCCGGTCTCAGCGGCGAAGCAGCACAGCCCGCGATAGCAGCCGCGGTCGTCCCCCTCGGCGGGCGGGTGCCCGAACCTGTCGAGCTCGGCTTCCACCTCTGCTACGGCGACGCCGGCCACCAGCACTTTGTTGAACCGAAGGACACCGGCTACCTCGCGTGGATGGCGGACACGCTTCTCGCAGGTGTGGATCGGCCGATCCAGTGGATTCATCTGCCGGTGCCGCGCGACCGCGACGACCGGGAGTACTTCGAGGCGATCGGCGCGGTCGAGGTTCCCGCCGAAACCGAGCTGTATCTCGGCCTCGTACACCAGACCGGAGGGCTCGACGCCACCCGCCGTCGGCTCGCCACCGCCGCGTCGGTCGTCCCGCGCTTCGGTGTCGCGACCGAATGCGGTCTGGGGCGGCGAGCACGCGAGGACATTCCAGCGCTTCTCGAGCAGCACGCGACCGTGTCTGACCCTGTCGTCTGAACGTCAGTCGCCGGCGTTCTCCAGAACGATCAGCCCGTTGCCGGTGTTCGACGTGGGGACGTGGTACTGCCGGTAGACCTCGCGCACGTCGTCGTCGAGCGCGCCGCGCATCACGTACCACATGACGAGCTCGATGCCTTCGGATCCGGCCTCGCGGAGGTACTCGACGTGTGGCCGCAGACGACCCTGTTCGGGCTCGGCCACCAGTTGATCGAGGAACGCAGCGTCGAACTCGGGGTTCACCAGGCCCGCTCTCTCGCCCTGAAGCTGGTGCGACATCCCGCCCGTGCCGACCACCATCACCGTAAGGGTGGCTGCGTCTTCGCCGTCGTAGCTCTCGAGCGCGCGGCGGATCGCCCGGCCCAGCTCATGGCAGCGCTTGCCCGTGGGTGGCGGGTACTGGACTACGTTCACGCAGATCGGAATCACCCGGCAGGGCCACCTGTCCGGCTGGTCGTACATCACGGACAACGGCACCGTGAGGCCGTGATCGACCTCGAGCTCGGCCACGATCGTCATGTCGAACTCGTCGAGGATGAGCGACTCCGCGAGGTGCCAGGCGAGTTCGGGATGGCCCTCCACGTCGGGAACGGGGCGGGCTCCGTACCCCTCGTCGGCCGGACCGAACCGCGACCCGACGCCGATCGCGAACGTCGGCACGAGCTCCAGTGAGAACGCCGAGGCGTGGTCGTTGTAGACGACGATGCACACGTCGGGATCGGCATCCGCGACCCAGCGGCGCGCCGGCTCGATCTTCTCGAAGTACGGCGCCCAGTAGGGGTCCGCCTGTTGGCCGGTGTCGATCGCCGCACCCACTGCGGGAACGTGGGAGGTTCCAAGCCCTCCGACGAGCTTCACGGGCTCGCCTCCTGTGACGAACGGTTGCCATCGATTGGGCGCCCACCGCCGATCATCATGTCGGCGAACTCGTCACGGCTCATGTCGGACATCGCGCCCCCGAGATGCTGCATCGTGAGGCCGTCCACCGCTGCGAGTTTGAACGTGTAGTAGATGTTGCCGCCCAGCTGCAGCAGGCCGAGCCAGTCGCGGTCCAGAACAGCGCGGGTCTGTGCGTCGCTGAGGCCGAATCCGGCGAGGTAGGCCTTCTCGTCGGATTGGAATCGTTCGCGATTGGCTGCGTCGTTGAGGCTCATGCAGAAAGCATTGAGCGCGCGGCCCTGGCGTGCCCTGCGTCCGTCGAACACGTAGGTCCCCGGAATGTCGTCGTAGTCGCGATCGGCCACTGCATCCTCCGCCCCGTGTCTACCTCACCCGCGCCGCTGACGACCCGTCGCAACTACGATCCGCTCGACCCATGACGGGAGGCAACCCATGCGGATCCTGCTCGCTGGTGAGGGCGCCATCGCTCGCAAACACATGGCCGCACTCCGACGCATCGACGACGTCGAGGTCGTCGCGGTCGTCGGTGGGATCGAAGCGGACACCAAGGAGTTCGCAGCGGAGTTCGGCATCCCCGAGTGGACTACCGATCTGGCAGCTGGTTTGGACTTCGGCGTCGACGCCGCGATCCTCGCCACCCCAACGCAGATGCACGCGACCCAGGCGATCGAGTGCTTGGGTGCCGGCAAGCACGTGCTGGTCGAGATTCCGATGGCAGACAACCTCGCGGACAGCGAGGCGCTCGTCCGTGCTCAGTCTGAAACCGGTCTCACGGCGATGGTGTGCCACACCCGCCGGTTCAACCCGAGCCATCAATGGGTGCGCGACCGGATTCTGCGCGGTGAGCTCTCGCTGCAGCATCTCGTGGTCGAAACGTACTTCTTCAGGCGGGAGAACCTGAACGCGCTCGGGAAGCCGCGCACCTGGACCGATCACCTGCTGTGGCATCACTCGGCGCACACGGTCGACCTGTTCCAATACCAGACCGGCGATGTCGCTTCGACGGCCTGGGCCCAGCAGGGACCGATTCATCCCGAGCTCGGGATTGCCATGGACATGTCCGTGGGGCTGGCCGTCCCCTCGGGTGCGCTGTGCACCCTGTCGATGTCGTTCAACAACAACGGACCGCTCGGCACGTTCTTCCGGTACATCTGCGACAACGGCACCTACATCGGTCGCTACGACGACCTCGTCGACGGCTACGACCAACCGATCGATCTCAGTGGAGTCGCCGACTCCAACGACGGCATCGAGTTGCAGGACCGGGAGTTCGTCGCTGCGATCCGTGAGGATCGCGAACCCAACGCCTCGGTCAGGCAGTGCCTCGACGCGATGCGAACGATCGATCGGCTCGAAAGGACGCTCTGACATGGCCACCTACGGAATCAAGACGCCGCCACAACATGGGAGCTGGCAGGAGTTCCTCGAGACGTGGCGAGCTGTCGACCAGATCGAGCTCTACGACTCCGCGTGGAACTTCGACCACTTCTACCCCCTCACCGAGCCGCTCGACGGGACGTGCTTCGAAGGGTGGACGATGCTCGCTGCGCTCGCCCAGGCGACATCGCGGGTGAAGATCGGCTCGATGGTCAACGGGATGCACTACCGGCACCCCGCGGTCACGGCGAACATGGCAGCGACGGTGGATCACATCTCCGGCGGGCGGCTTCAGCTGGGGTTGGGGGCCGGCTGGATGGAGCCCGAGTCGAACGCCTACGGCATTCCCCTCGGGTCGCTCAAAGAACGCAGCGACCGTTTCGAGGAGGGCGTCGAGGTGGTGGTCTCGCTGCTGGAGAACGAGCATACGACGTTCTCGGGTGAGTACTACGAGCTGGTCGATGCCCGCTGCGAACCGAAGCCTCTGCAACGGCCGCGGCCGCCGATCGTGATCGGCGGGAAGGGCAAGACGCGCACCCTTCGCACCACTGCCCGGTTCGCGGACCACTGGGACTACACGTTCCCCTCCGCCGTCGAGGAGTGGACGGAGCACGACGCTGTGCTGCGCGGACATTGCGACGCGGTCGGGCGAGACCAGGCAGAGATCCGACGCTCGATCCACCTGGCGTTCTCACCGGATTCGGATGTGAGGGCGCTGGCGGACCAGGCGCAGCCGTTCTTCGCCGCCGGGGTGGATCTGGTCATCTACTCCATGCGCGGGCCGTACTCGGCTGCCGAGGTGGAGCGGCTGGCGGGTGCGCTCGCAGCCGTGTGATGAACTGACGTCGCCGATGTCCCCTGCGTCCGTGCCGGAGGTGCCCGTGCCCAACATTGATCCGCTTCCGCCGGAGGAGCTCGCCGAACACGCCGAACGATTCGCCTTCGTCGAGGAGGTGATGGGGTTCGTGCCCAACTCGATGAAGACGATGGCGCGTGTGCCGGGCCTGGTCGAGGCGTTTGGGGGTCTCGGCGGGGCCGTGTTCATGAACGGACTCATCCCGCCGGCCCTCGTGCAGATGGTGGCCATGGTGGTGAGCACCGGTGCGGGGTGTCGGTACTGCCAGGCACACACCAGTCATTCGGCCCACCGGCTCGGTGTGTCGGAGGAGAAGATCGCCGCCCTCTGGGAGTTCGAGACGAGCGAGCATTTCGACGGCGCGGAGCGAGCGGCTCTGCGGCTGGCCTTTCACGCGGGCCAGGCTCCCAACACGACGACGTCCGAGCACTTCGACGAGCTTCGGAAGTACTACACCGACGACCAGATCGCTGCGATCGTCAGCGTGTGCTCGCTGTTCGGGTACCTCAACCGCTGGAACGACACGATGGCAACCGCGCTCGAGGAGAGCCCCGCTGCCTTCGGTGAACGAGTCCTCGCCGACGGCGGCTGGGAGCCGTCCAAACACGCCGAATAGCCCCTGCAGGGGGGAGGCAGTTCACCCTCCGCGCGCACCGGGGGTCAGACACGTGTCCGACCCCTCTGAGTGATGAAACCCATTGAACCAAGGACATGGGTGTGGCGACGTCCCGCGCAGTGGGGGCCTGTCACCGTCCGT
>Ga0209992_10000586_pt1 | contig 47523 bp, 33 predicted proteins | sample 2SBtaG_2_FD_182564 | JGI IMG/M metagenome (GOLD analysis project Ga0209992, IMG submission 182564) | Deep subsurface microbial communities from Kolumbo volcano to uncover new lineages of life (NeLLi) - 2SBTROV12_ACTIVE470 metaG (SPAdes)... | ecosystem: Environmental > Aquatic > Marine >... | reverse complement strand
ATCTCCTCGGCGTGCTGCGCCATGATCGGAATCGACTGGATGCCCGACGAGCCCGTACCGATCACGCCGATCTTCATTCCGGTGAAGTCGACACCCTCGTGCGGCCAGCGGCTGGTGAAGTAGGTGGGGCCGTCGAATGACTCGGCGCCCGCGATGTCGAGCGTCTTGGGCATCGAGAGGCACCCCGTGGCCATCACGTAGTACCGGCAGGTCACCTCATCGCCACCGTCGGTGCGGATTCGCCACAGGGACGCATCTTCGTCCCACGTCGCCTGTTCGACGGAGGTCCCGAAGCGAATGTCGCGCCGCAGATCGTGCTTGTCCGCAACGTGTTGGGCGTAGCGCAGGATCTCGGGCTGGGTCGCGTAGCGCTCCGACCAGGTCCACTCCTCCTCGAGCTCGGGATCCCAGCTGTAGGAGTAGTCGACGCTCTGGATGTCGCACCGAGCGCCCGGGTAGCGGTTCCAGTACCAGGTACCGCCGACGTCGTCGCCGGCCTCGAACACCACCACGTTGCGGCCGAGCTGCCTCAGGCGATGGATCAGGTACATGCCCGCAAACCCAGCACCCACCGCGACGACGTCGTGGTCTGGCCCTCGTTGTTCGTTCATCTCGACTCCCTCGTCCCCTGCGGCCGCAACGGCCTCGACCGCCGACCGAGAGCAGTCTCCCACGACACACGCACCGGCTTCGCAGGCGGCCGTAGTGTCACGTCATGAACTTCGGCGCTCAAGTCAACGCGTACAGGACAACCTGGACGGAGATCAGCTCCGTCATCGAGACGATGGAGGCCGGCCGCTGGGACAGTCTGTGGTTCGCGGACCATTTCGTTCCGCCAGGGCCGCGCCGCGACGAGCCGCACACCGCGTTCGAGGCGTTCAGCCTCATCGCCGCCGCAGCAGGGATGACGGATCGGCTGCGGCTCGGGCACCTCGTGCTCGGCAACACCTACCGCAACCCGGCACTCGTCGCGAAGATGTCGGCCACGATCGACACGATCTCGGGAGGCCGGTTCGTTCTCGGAATCGGCGCCGGCTGGTTCGAGCGCGAGCACCAGGCGTACGGCTGGGACTTCCCCTCGATGCGGGAGCGCTCGGATCGGTTCGAGGAGGCATGCGCTCTCATCAGGGCGTTGTTCGCAGCCGGTGGCGAGCCAGTGGACTTCGCCGGCCGCTACTACACGCTCGACGCGGCCCCGCTCGCTCCGGGATGCGTGCAGGACCCGCACGTCCCGATCATGGTGGGCGGCACGGGCGAACGGCGCACACTCCGCACCTTGGCGATGTATGGCGACGCCATGAACGTCGACGGTTGGGCGGGAGCGGGCATGACGGTCGATCTATATCGCCACAAGGCCGGCGTGCTCGAGCGCCACTGCGCGGACGTGGGTAGAGATCCGACCGAGATCCGCCACACGATCCTGATGCCGGTCTTCCTCTCGGACGATGCATCCAAGTGCGCGAAGTTCATCGAGCGCGTCGGTGAAGGAACCGTGGCCGGCACCGCATCGCAGGTGGTCGATCGGGTCGGCGAATTCATGGACGTCGGCGTCCACGAGATCATGTTCGGGAGCCCCGCCAAGCCCGCCGAGGAGTACCAACGGTTCGACGACGAGGTCCTGTCCCACTTCGTCTGAGGTGCCCGACCGGGCTCAGCGGAATTCGAGGCCCTCGAAGTCGCCGGACGTGCGCCACTGGTCGATGTACTGGAAGTACGCGACCGGGCCCTCGGGGTAGCCGATGAAGTTGAGCTTGCCCTTGCGTCCCGAGTCCTGACCTTCGTTGTTGTAATAGCCGGGGGTGCAGCTGGGGTCGTTGCCGAAGGTGCGGCCAGACGTTTCGAGCATTTCGACCCAGTCGGCCTCTGCCTCTGCGGTGACCTCGACCTGCTCGGCGCCGGAGTCCAGTGTGTGCCGGATGATCGCCGCGATCGTCGTGCCGGCCTCGGTGAGGTTGTGCGGGATGTTCGAGATCAGGTTGGCGCCCTGGCTCGGGCCGACGACGAACGCGTTGGGAAAACCGTGGACGTGGATGCCGTGCAGGCTCAACATGCCGTCCTCCCAGTAGTCGGACAGGGTCAACCCGTCTCGGCCGACCGTCTCGAAGCCCGCTCGCCTGGCGTAGTCGGTTCCGACCTCGAAGCCCGAGGCGTAGATGATGCAGTCGACCTCGTAGTGCTGTCCGCCCACCACGATGCCCGACTCGGTGATGCGCTCGACACCCCGGCCGTCGGTGTCGATGAGCCGGACCCCCGGCTCGTTGTATGCCTGGAGGTACCTGTCGTGGAAGCAGGGCCGCTTGCACAGCTGGCGGTACCAGGGCTTGAGGGCCTCGGCGGTCACTTCGTCGCTGATGAGTTGGTCGACGCGGTTGCGGATCTCGGCCATCTTCTCGTCGTCGCTCTCGTGGTAGGCCCGAAGGAGCGACTCGGGGCTGAAGTCCTGGTTCGGCGTGGCGAACACCTTGTCGCGGATGCGCTGCGCGATGTCCGTCCAGCCGTCCTTCACCAGGTCCTCGTCGGCGAATCCGCCGGTCTGCAGGATCGTGAAGTTCATCAGCCACTCGGCCTGCCACCCTGGCTCGAGGGTGGCGAACCACTCGGGATCGATGTAGTGGTTCCCGCGCTCGTCGATCGACGACGGCGTCCGCTGGAACACGAACAGCTCCTGGCACGCGGTCGCCAGGTGCGGAACGCACTGCACCGACGTGGCACCCGTTCCGATCAGCGCGACCCGCTTGTCTGCCAGCTTCTCCAGCGGAGCGCCCGCCGGATCGCCGCCCGTGTAGTCGTAGTCCCAGCGGCTGGTGTGGAAGCTGTGACCGCCGAAGTCCTCGATCCCGGGGATTCCGGGCAATTTGGGCTTGTGGAGCGGACCCGGGCCCATCGCCACGAATCGGGCACGCATCTCGTCGCCACGGTTCGTGCGGATGACCCACCGCGAGGAGGTGTCCTCCCATTCGAGCCCGGTCACTTCGGTGCCGAACACGGCGTTGTCGTAGAGGCCGAAGTGGCGGCCGATACGACGGCTGTGCTCGAGAATCTCGGGGGCGTGGGTGTACTTCTCGGTTGGCATGTGCCCGGTCTCTTCGAGAAGGGGCAGGTAGATCATCGCCGCGGTGTCGCATTGCGCACCCGGGTACCGATTCCAGTACCAGGTGCCTCCGAAGTCGCCGCCCTTCTCGATGATGCGGACGTCGTCGATGCCGGCCTCCTCGAGGCGGGCACCGGTGAGCAGACCGGCGAATCCGCCCCCGATGAAGGCGACCGTGACCTCGTCGGTGAGAGGTTCGCGGGCGGCGATGTCGGAGTACGGGTCTTCGAGGTAGTGGGCCAGCTGGTCCTTCAGCTCGATGTACTGATCGTTGCCCTCGGGCCGGAGCCGCTTCCGGCGCTCTGCCTCGTAGCGCGCGTGCACAGTGTCGAGATCAGGCGCGGCCGCGTCCGAGGACGGTGAATCGGTGCTGGTCACGCGGCCCGTTTTACCTGAAGTGACCAGGGGGTAACCAGGCGCGCCGGCTCGAGTCGGCTACTGCTCGTGGATCGGAACGCCCGCGTCGATAAGGGGTCGGAGATGCGCACCGAGGTCGTCGCCCCTCTGAGCGGCGGCCAGCAACCCCATGTCGAGGTAGTCGCGCCACGCCGTGATCGCCTCGCCCTCGAACTCATAGACGCCCATGTATGGCACCTGCACGCGGTGGCCCTCGGCGGACTCGAAGTCGTCGACTCCCTCGACCATGAGGGCCTTGCCCGTCTCGGCGTGACGGGTGAGCCGCCAGGTCGAGTCGATCTGGTGGCCCTTCAGCCGATCGAGCACCTTGCGCATGGCGTCGACGCCCTCCACGGGCGGCGAACCGACGTGGTAGTGCCACACCACCCCTGGGGCCATGAGACTCACGACCGTGTCCACGTCGTGGCGACCCCATGCCCGGAACAGTTCCTGTACGACCTCGAGCTTGCTGCGTGTCACCGTGGGCCCCCTGGCGCCTCGTCTGTGGGGTGACGGTAGCTGTCGGGCCTCCGGCGCGCTCGAGGTCCTGGAAGCCGGGGCGGCGGCTCGGGGCCCGCGGGGCGGCTGCTAAGTTCCGCCGCCACACCTTCGGCACAGGGGGCGCCAATGGATGACCAGCTCGCGGACATGGTGGCGCGGCTCCACCCCGACGCGGAAGGCGTCGATATCGCCGACTTCGCACCGATCCCTGGCGGCTTCAGCCGCGAGACGTTTCGGTTCGACGCGACAGTGCGGTCGGCTTCGGGGACTGAAACGCTCCCGATGATCCTCCGGAAGGACCCGCCGGATGCGGTGGCGATCCTCCAGACCAGTCGGCTGGTCGAGCACGAGCTGATCGAGGCGATTCGGGCGAACACGTCGGTTCCGGTCGCGCGGTCGTACGGCGCCGAGATGGACCCGTCGGTCTTCGGCGAAGCGGCGATGATCATCGAGCGGGCGCCGGGGAACGGGCTGACGTCGGACCTCTTCAACGGGGGACGCGACGAGGATCAGGTCGACGACGTGTGCGGTCACCTCTGCGAGGCGCTGGTCGCGCTGCACCAGGCCGACATCGCGACGATCGACCCCAACGAGTCGCTCAGCGATCCCCGCAACGTGGGGGTGGATGTGTCGTCGTGGGACGCCTACATGGACTCGACGCTGGAGTACTACATCAGCGCATACGACGAGGTCTCCTACGACCCCGCGGTCATGGTGCTTCTCGACAGCTTCTTGACCCTGCGGCGAACCAAGCCCCGCCCGCTTCCGCTCGTCCCGGTGCACGGCGACTTCAACCCGGCGAACTTCCTGTACGCCGACGGGAAGGTCACCGCACTCATCGACTGGGAGAACAGCCGGGTCGGCGACCCTCGGGAGGACCTCGGGTGGATGATGATGATGGACACCTTGTCCAACACGTCTGTCATGGCCCACCCTGCCGACAAGGGCGGCTTCCTCGGCTACTACAACGAGCTCACGGGCTTGGACATCACGGTCGAGGAGATCGGCTATTTCATCCTGTTCGGCACGGCGAACATCGCAGTGCCGGTGCAGAGCGCGATCAAGCGGCGGCAGGCCGGCGAACACCGCGAGCTGCTGCACCTGTACTTGCTCCAGCCCAGCGCACACGGGCTCGCCGGCATGGGGCAGCTCATGGGCTACCCGGGAATGGTGTGACATGAACAGCTCACCGAGCATCGACAATCTCATCGAAGGCGTGATCCACGCGATCGGGGACGAGCTTCTCCCCAACCTGGGCGACAGCCCCAAAGCCCAGGCGACCGCGGCCATGGCCCAGTCGGTTCTGCAGGGCGTCCGTCAGATGCTGGAGGTCGCCGACCAGAACATCGCCCTCGATCACAACGAGATGGTGGCGGCGTTCCGCCAGATGGCCGACGATCTGGGCGAAGCCGAAGGCGACGCCGCCGACCGGGTCCGGGAGCGCTGCGCTCAGTACGGCGCGGTGGCCGAGGTGCCTGCGCCACCGGACCGGGAAGCGATCATGGCCACGCATCTCGAGCTCGGCCACGCCCTCGAGGCCACCCTGCCCGATCTGGACGAACTGATCCGCGCCGGCGAGGAGCGCGGACAGACGGCGCTCGACACCCTGCGGGCCCACCTCGCCCAGCGGTACCAGCGCGACGCCGCAGCGATCATCGTGGGCGAAGGAATGATCGGCCGCGGCTGAGGGTCCTGCCCCGTTCAGAACGACTCCACCCCACACCCGAGTCATTCCGCGCGAGAAACCGTTCAGAACGACTCGGGCCCACCTCCAGCCGGACCCCCGCCGCGTCGAGCACGTAGCTCGACCCTTCGAGCACGAACCCATGGCTGTCGACATGGCGCCAGTGGCCATGAGATCAGTGCTTCTCCTGTCGATCCTTCACGAGGGCCAGGTACCGGTAGAACCCGTGCACGAACTTCCCGTACGGAATCGTGACGAAGAACGCGAAGACCACGCCGAGGTGCACGGCGAGCAGCGTCGGCATCGCCGCAGTCTCGCGCAGCACCAACACGGCGAATCCGGTCAAGCTGAGGGCCAGCATCATCCCCAGAAATGCGAGCTCCATCGAACGCGACTCGGCGTCGCCGAGCTCCGGGTCCCGCCGGCGCTTGGCCGCCAACAGACCGAGGGGACCGACCACCAAGCCGAATCCGCCGAGGGTCCCGAGGACCACGACGGGGTGGAACCACCGATACGGCGCCTCCTGACCGAATCCGCTCTCGAGGATCGCTGCGAGCGTGGTCGCTGCGAGACAGAGTGCAAACCCGTAGTAGGTGAGGTGATGGAAGGGCCGTCGCGGGTCGGTGGGGTGCTCGTCCTCGTTCATACAGCCGACGCCGCCGCCGTCGAGATATTCGAGCGTGCTGGCCGAACGTCCGGCTCCGGCGAGGTCGCGCCACCGCAACCGACCGCCCCCGACCGCTCGCCAGAATCGACGCAACGACACGCCGAGCGACAGGACACCAAAGCCGAACCCGGCGAGGAACACCCCGACGACCACGTCGTGGGGAACCACTTCGTAGAACGCACCCTCCCCGGTGTGCGCCTGCCCGAACCCGTCCCCCATCGTCGCCGGGACCGCGATCACGAACACCGCCACCGACACGATCACCGCCGCAACCAAGGCACCGGCGTTTCGGCGGTAGGCGGCGGCCATGAATCCCGGCCAGGCGTAGCGAGTCCACGACTCGCGGCGGAGCTCAGCGAACTGCGACGGAACCGACACTGCGAACTCGTGGGGAGGCGCGTACTGGCAGTCGTAGAGACAGGCGCCGCAGTTGTGGCAGAGATTTGCCAGGTAGTCGAGATCACCGTCGGCGAACACGCGCCGCCGCTCCATGGCGGGAAACACGGCGCACAGCCCTTCGCAGTACCGGCAGGCATTGCAGATCGTCATCTGACGGTCCGCCTCCGCGAGGCTCTCGGTTGCGTGGCCGGCGAAGGGCAGAGGCACGACGGGAACGCCAGTGCTCCCTGAGTCCGTGGTGTCAGACACGGGCGGCTCCCCGTCCAGCCAGACGCCCGAACACGGCACCGATGGTCATGCCCAGACCGGCCAGGTACCCCTGGTCGAGCACGTTGCCGGCCATGATCTCGCCCGCTGCGAACATGTTGGGCGAGGTGGCGCCGCCATCCATCACCACCCGCGAGCAGGCGTCGACCTTGACCGCGAGGTAGGTGAACGTGATCCCGCAACGCAGCGTGTAGGCGTAGAACGGCGGCTCGACGATCGGCCGAGCCCAATGGCTCTTGGGCGGCTCCAGGCCTTCGGTGTGGCAGTCGTCGTGGATCGTCGAATCGAAGGTGCCCGGCACGCATGCAGCGTTGAACTCCTCGACCGTCGCCCGCAGCGCGCCTCCGTCGACCCCGATGATCGCCGCGAGCTCCTCCAGGGTGCCCGCCCGCTCGGGCGGGAACACCGACGGCATGAAGAGGTCGATCGACGACGAGTCGATCACCACGTGGCCCACCTGTTCGGGCTGCATCGCCACCATGCGTCCCCAGATCGCGTACCGCTTGGGCCAGAACTCCTCGCCCTCGTCGTAGAACCGATCGCCGTCCTGGTTGACCACGATGCCGAACGGCACACAATCCAGGCGGGTCACGATTCCCCCGTCGAACTTGGGTGCCCGACCGTCGATGGCCACGGCATGGCACTGCTTGGGGTCCCCGATCAGCTGTGCTCCCCGGTCGCGCAACAGACGCAGGACGCCTCCGCGGTTGTGGGGTGTCCCCCGGACGAGAAAGTTGCGCGCGGGCGGGCCCCACGACTCCTCGAGCCATTCGAGGTTGGCCTCGAAACCGCCGGACGCCGCGACGAACACGCCGCACTCCACGATCGAGTCCTCACCCGCCTGCTGCACTGTCACCGCCCGACACAACCCCGTGGCGACGTCGATGTCCAGATCGACGACTTCGGCCTCGTACCAGACCTCGACGCCGAGTTCGGCCGCGGTGCGATGCAATGCGTTGAGCATGGCTCGACCGCCTCCGAGGAAGAAGGCGTTGGTGCGCCCCAGGCTCAGCGTGCCTTCCAGTGGCGGCTGGAACCGGACGCCCTGCTCCTGCATCCACTCCCACATCTCGAGCGACTGATCGAGGAGCAGCCGGGTGAGGACCGGGTCGCTGTCCGGTCCGGTGACGGCCTGCAGATCACCCAAGAACTCCTCGACCGGGTAGGGCCCGGTGAGGATGTGGTTGCCCGTATCGTGCGCGATGCGCATGTTGCGCGTGTGGCGGGTGTTTCCGCCGCGCATGTCCCTGGTGGCCACGTCGACGACGAGCACGCTCTTGCCGCCGCGAGCGGCTTCGATCGCTGCGCACATCGCCGCGTTTCCGGCGCCGGCCACGAACACGTCGACGGCCCGCACGGCCGCGCCCATCAGGTCGTGTACCCCGGTGGCGGCCCGAACACCCCAGACAGATCGGGCGGGCCCTGATAGAGCCAGTTGAGCGTACGTGAGGCGAAGCGCCAGTCACCTGCCTGCGACCTGCGATACGTGTCGTCATAGTGGCCCAGGTAGAAGAGGTTGCGCCCCGTACGTGTGCGGGCGAACTCGGTCATGTACCAGCGACCGCTACCGGTTCCGGAGTCGTGGTCGAGATCCGCGCTGCCGTTGAAGATCAGCTGGTTGACGGACTCGAACAAATCCATCGAGGTGTCGAACGCCTCGCGGATCGCAGCTGCTCCCTCCACCGGCCCGCGACCGATCTCCCAGACGCCCTCTGGGTCCCACGTCTCGATCCAGGAGGCGGAATCGCCCTGGCACACGGCGTCGCAGTACCGATGAGCGAGCCTGCGAATGACGAGATCGTCGAGTTCTACGGGGCGGGCGGGCCCACCGGCCTGCCCTCCCAGATCGTTCTCACCCATCGACGCCGCCCCAGAACCGAGTTGCCGCCTCGACGACGAGGTCCAACTTGGCCCGCTGGTCGTCGATCGACACCTCGTTGCCCTCCTCGGTCGATGCGAAGCCGCACTGCGGCGCAATCCCGAGCTGGTCCATGTCCACATACGCCGAAGCGGCCTCGAACTTCGCCGCGAGCTCGTCGATCGTCTCCAGCTCGCCCACCTTCGTCGTGATGAAGCCAGGGAGGACCCGCTTGTCGCCCTTGGGGAGAAGGCGCAGGGGTTCGAGCCCGCCGGCTCGATCAGTGTCGTACTCCATCAGGTAGACGTCGACGCTCGTCTGATTGAAGATCGCGTCAACGGCCGGGTCGTAGCCACCCTCGGCGACCCACGTGGACCGGAAGTTGCCGCGGCACATGTGCATCGCGATGGTCATGTCGTCGGGCCGCTCGGAGATCGACTCCTCCAACATCTGCGCGTACCGGGTGATCAGCCAATCCGGATCGTGTCCTTCGCTGCGCTTCTGGTCACGCTGCGTTTCGTCGCAGAGGTAGGCGAAGAAGATGTCGTCGAGCTGAAGCCACCGACAGCCTGCGTCGTAGAACGCGTGAACCGCGTTCCGGTAGGCCGCCGCGACATCGGCGAAGAGGACCTCGAGGTCCGCATACTGCGCCGGCGCGATGTCCGATGGCCGCGTCCGAAAGTGGGTGGCCGAGGGGCCTGGAATCGAGATCTTGGGTGTGGCGTCCGACACCGAGGCCACGAAACGGAAATGGTCGAGCATCGGGTGATCGTCCGGGAACGAGATTCGGTCGGTGATCACGGGGAAGAACGGCCGGAGCGTGTGGGAGGAGAACTTCACTCCAGCACGTTCGGGAAGGTGCTGGATCTCGAGTCCAACCAGGCCGTCGAGAAAATCGAAGTGCCAGAACGATCGGCGAAACTCGCCGTCGGTCACCAGCGGCAAGCCGACTTCCTGCTGTAGAGCGACAACCTCGGCGATGGCGGCGTTCTCGATCTCGCGCAAGGATTCCGAGGCCAGCTCGTGGTCGGCGAGGTGCTGCCGACGCGCGGACGCCACGGACGCCGGCCGGAGCAGGCTCCCCACGTGATCGGCGCGCACTCGCTGTGAGGTGGGCGCCCGCTGTGACTCCTTCGTGATGGTCATGCGCTCGAACTCTCCCTGCTCTGTGACCTGGTTCTACACCGCGCGGCGACCCCCTGCGCTTGACCCAGCCCACACGCGGCCGACCGGAGCCATCGAGACCATCCAACGGTCGGCGACGATGCCGACCGCAGCCACGAAGGGGGCCTGCGATGGAATCCTCCACCAGAAAACAGATCGTCGACGCAGCTCGACGCCAGTTCGCCGCGTCCGGCTACCTCGGATCGAGCATCAAGGCGATCGCGTCGCAGGCACAGGTGTCGGTCCAGACCATGTACGACACCGTCGGACGCAAGGCCGACCTGATGCGCGCCCTGATCGACACGATTCGAGATGACGACATGATCATGTCGGCACTCGACGGGCTCGATGACGAAGTGGACGCCCTGACGATCCTCGAGCTTCCGGCTCGAATCGTCCGACTCCTCGTGGAACGCCACGGCGACCTTCTCGCCGCAGGCGTCACCGCTGTCATGGTCGAGCCCGACCTCGAGGACGATGCCGATCTCGTCGGCCGCACTGCGATCGCCCGCTTGGTCGCCGAGCGCTTGTTCGAGTTGGGTCACCTCCGGCCGGTGATGACCCTCGATGCGACGGCGATGTCGATCGCCACGATCTGCGACCACCGTCTCGCGATGTCGATGATGGCCGACCAGGACATGGATCCCTTCGCTGTCCAGCGCTGGATGACGGACACCCTCTCCCGCACGCTTCTGAGCGCGATGGCCCGATCCGAGCGTGTCGAACGGCCGGCGCTCGACCTGCGCGACGAGCCGATCACCCTCGAGCCCACTGAGGCGGACGCAGCGCTCGATCCGGCCGCCGACGAGACCGAGATGCCCATCTCGGGCGACGTGGGGTTCCTCATGGAGATGCAGACGTCCGTCAGCTGACCGCCGGCGCTCAGATCGAAGCGGTGAGAACCAACCGGTTGCGGACACCCGTGCGCGCTCTCCCCTAGTCTGTTGTCGCGATTCGAGCGGGGGTTCGAATTCGCACAGACCACGCACAGGGAGGGCCAGCCGTGCCGATCACCGAGTTCTTTCCCGGTATCAAGATCGTCGACTCAGACACCCATTGGACCGAGCCGCACGATCTGTGGACGAGCCTCGCTCCGGCGAAATACAAGGAGCTCGTACCCCAGCTGAAGGAGCACAACGGGCGTCGGAAGTGGGTCGTCAACGGCGACATCCCCATCGCCGGCGACTCCGCCGTGTCCGCGCTCTTGCCCGATGGCGAGAAGATGCTGGGGCTCAAGTTCCTGAAGCACGACATCGAGATGGTCCACGCGGCGAGCTACGACTGCGACGCTCGGCTCGAGCTCATGGACGCGATGGGCGTGAGCCACGGAATCGTCTATCCCAACGTCGGCGGCTTCGGAAACCAGAACTTCTTGAAGGTCGAGGACCGGGCGCTGCGGATCGCGTGCGTCGAGATCTACAACAACTGGATGTCGGATCTCCAGGCTCGCTCGGGCGGACGGATCCTCCCGATGGCCCTCGTGCCGTGGTGGGACATCGACGCCAGCGTGTCCGAGGTCGATCGGATGCACCGCAACGGCGCCAAGGGCATCGTGATGTGCTCCAACCCCCACGACTCGGGCATGCCCAACTTCGCTCAACCGGAGTGGCGGCCCTTCTGGGAGATCTGCGAAGCCCTCGACATGCCGATCAACTTCCACATCGGAGCGTCCGAAGGCGACATCAACTGGTCTGGCTCGGTGCCCTACGACACGTGGTCGGGCGACGTGAAGATCAGCCTCGGCGGCGCGGCGATCTTCCTCGGCCAGCTGCGCTGGATGGTCAACCTGCTGGTGAGCGACGTTCCCGAGCGCTACCCCAACCTCAACTTCGTGTCCGTCGAGAGCGGAATCGGCTGGATCCCGTTCCTGCTCGACGCCCTCGACTATCAGTGCGGCGAGACCGCGCCGGAGCACCTCGCTCACCTGTCGATGAAGCCCTCGGAGTACTTCCAGCGCCAGTTCTACGGATGCTTCTGGTTCGAGAGCAAGACCCTCGCCCCTGCTATCGATCACATCGGGGCGGACAACATCATGTTCGAGACCGACATCCCGCATCCGACGTGTCTGTACCCCAAGAGCGTCGAGCGGGTTCGGGATGCGATCACCGACCTCGCTCCTGACGTCCAGAAGAAGATCCTTCAGGACAACGCCGCTCGGCTGTACAACATCGAGCTCTGACGCCGTGCTGACCCGCGACCAGCGCCTCGACGCGGCGCGCGCCTCCATCGACTACATCACCGGCCGTCCGGAGGCCGAGCAGCACGTCGAGGTCACCAACTGCCCCGGATGGACGGTCTACAACGCCGCGGCCCACGTGGGACGCGTGCTCGTCGCGTGGGAAGGGATGATCAACAGCGGGCCGGGCGAGGAAGGGGCCCGCGACCGGGCATACGAGGTGAGCAACGCCCGCCCACACGGCGCGCCCATGTCGGACCTACGGGCCTGGGCGCACTCGGCGATCGATGCCCTCGAAGGGCCCACCCGACAGTGCTTCTTCTCCATGACGGGCGGCGTCGGAGATACCGACCTGTGGACCTGGCACGCCCCCTCGGAGCTCGGCGTCCATCGGCTCGACGTCGAGGCAGCGTTGGGGCACCAACACGCGATGTCCGTCCCCGAGGCCGTCGACGCCACGACGTACGCCGCCACCTACTTCCTCCCGATGATGCGCACGGTCACCGAGATCGATCCGGGCGCATTGGCGCTGGAGCTCCTCGACGCAGGTGGGTCGGTGGCCTCCACCGTGGAGATCGCCTCAGATGCCGGGCCGGTCGCCACCGTGCGGGGCCCGGCTGTCCAGGTGCTTCTCGCCGTGTGGGGTCGTCCACATACCGACGTCGAGGTCACAGGCGATGGGCAGGTCTGGGCGGGCTGGCGAGAGCTCCCGAGCCAGGCATTCCAGTTCGGCACCTGGGACTAGGACCAGGGACTAGGACTAGGAACGACTAGGACCAGGGAGGGGCCTGAACTCCCCGCGGCAGTTGAAGAATCTGTCCACTTCCCGACAGCTCGTCTTCAGTCGGATCCCGACCGGCCGACCCGTAGATCAGGGTCCGAAGTGGATCCGTCGCGGGTGCGGAGATGGGTATGAACTTCAACAACGTCAAGACCCGCCTGATCGGTGGGCTGTCGGTCCTTCTGATCATCGCGGTCGCCTCGGGATTGATCGTCAGCCAGGCCGTCAGGTCGGCCGAGGATGCTCACTTTCGGGTCGAGAACATGAACGTCAGTCTCGAGAAGGCCCTGGCGGTCCAGGAGTCGCTCGTGGTGCAGCGAGCCCTCCAGGCCGAGTACGCCATCACCAAGGACCCGGCGATCCTCGTGGAGTTCGAGGACACGGCCGAAACGGCGTTCGGCACGATGGACGAGCTCGAGGTCGAGTTCGCAGACAACGTTCGGATCCAGACCATCGCCGCCGAGCTCGAACGACTCGACATCATCCACGACGCGGTCATCTTCGACGAGATGGTTCCCGCTTTCGCTGCGGGCGACGAAGCCGCCGGGGTCGAAGCCCTGGGGCGCGCTCAGGCGGTCCTGGCCGAATTGCTCGCCGTGGTGCAAGAAACGCGTGATGCGATCCACGCCGAGGTGACCATCGTCGCCGCAGGGGTCGAGTCCGATCTGGGGTCCACCGGCCAGACAGTGCTCATCTCCAGCATGCTCCTGGTGTTGCTCACGATCGTGGTGTCGGTCGTGAACATCCGCGGCATCGTGCCGCCTCTCAACCAGCTCACGAGCGCCGCACGAAAGGTCAGCAAGGGAGACCTGTCGGAGAAGGTGACGTACTCCTCCAAGGACGAGTTCGGGGTTCTCGCTGACGCCTTCCGTGATGTCTCGGAGTACGTCGGCGACACATCGGTCGTGGCCAGCGCCCTGGCCGAAGGCGACCTGACGCGCGACATCGTGGTCCGTGGGGATTCCGATGAGTTGGGCTCCGCAGTCCAGGCGATGGTGGGGAGCCTGCGCCACGTGGTCAGCGAGCTCGACAGCGCTGCGGCAGACCTCGAACAGTCCTCCACGCGAATGTTGGCGATGGGCGACGAGCTGACCACGGCGGCCGATGCAACCTCTGCTGAAGCCACGTCTGCCTCCGCTGCGGGCGAGCAACTCTCGAGCTCGATGGCCGAGGTCGCCGCCCAGGCGAGCCAGGCGGCGTCCGATGTCGGAGGCGCGGTCGAGATCGCCAACGAGACCAACGACAAAGTCGGGAGTCTTCGCGATTCCAGCAACGACATCGGCGCGGTGGTCGGCACGATCGCATCGATCGCTGAGCAGACGAATCTGCTCGCGCTGAACGCCACGATCGAGTCTGCTCGTGCTGGCGAGGCGGGCAAGGGGTTCGCGGTTGTCGCCAACGAGGTGAAGGAGCTGGCGAGCCAGACCGCAGAGGCAACGGCGAGAATCGACGAGCAGATCACCCGGGCTCAGACCGACACGGATGAGGCCGTGGAGTCGATCGGGGCGATTTCCGGCACGATCAACGGCGTGTACGACACAGCGGTCGGAATCGCACGATCCGTCGAAGATCAGGTCGCTCTCACGTCAGAGCTCCGCCGCAATGCGTCAGCGATCGAGCAGGCCGCCGCGTCGGCAGCAAACGTGGCTCAGGCCACACGAGAGGCGTCGGGCCAGCTCAGCGAGATGGCCGGACGGGTCACCGAGGTGCTCGCCCGCTTCGAGCTCGACGACAGCCACCGAGACCAGCAGCTTCAGCCCGTCTAGCGAGCACGATCCCGAGAATCCGGCGCACGGTTCGCGTCTCAGAGAAGATGCACGGGGTGCGTCACCTGCCGACCCGTGAGGCGATCGGCCTGTGATCGGCAAGAGAACCCTGTTGCCGCAACCGTCGCATCGGTCTCGATGGCGTCCGCCCACGCGAGGTCCCAGATCTCGCGGCTGAGCTCTTGGTTGCCTCGCTCATGGCCGAAGATCCCCGCCATTCCACAACAACCGACCGCCGGAGCCGTCACCGTGTGGCCGGCCGACTCCAGGATCGCCGTCCAGTTGGCGAGGGCGGCCGGGCGGGTCGCTCGCTCGGTGCAGTGACCGAGTAGCACCACCCGCTGCGCTGCGCCGCCGAGCTGGTCGGCGCGTTCCAGAATCAGCTCGTCGAGGTGTCGCACCGCGTGATCGGGATACCGCTCCACAACCCGCGGATACTCGTGCGAGTGAAGCAGGCCGGTCGCCGGCTCGATCACGACCGGAACGGCTCCTACGGCATCGATGGCTGCCACCAGATCGCGCTGGCGATTGGCCGCTGACTCGAACTTCGTCCTCAGTCCCTTGACGTGGTCGTACTTCCCGGAGGGGACGAAGGACGCCACGCGCACCTCGTAGCCCAGACGTTGCAGAAGACGCACTGCAGCAGCTGCAGTCTCGGGCTCCAGGTGGCTGGTGAACGAGTCCTGGATCACCACGACCTCGACCCCGGCTGCCTCCGCCGGATCGAACAGCTGCGCACCGAGGTCGACCCGTCGCCTCGGCAACGGAAGGTCGCGCAACCCGAGGAGAGCGCCGGCGGGGCGAGCGCCCAGGCGGGCGAGCCACGGCACCCGAGTCGCAAGCGCCGCGACGCTCTCGAACCGGCTGAGGACTCGATGCGACAGCGGTCGGCGCACGTCGCGGTAGTAGTCCGCGAGAAATCGTGACTTCATCTCCGGGATGTCGACCTCGACCGGGCAGCGCCCGGTGCACGCCGAGCACGACAGACATTGCGCGAGGTTGGCCTCGAGTCCTGCGCCGAAGTCCGAGTCGGGAGCGGGCTCGCGGCGCCGCAGCCACTCGCGCAGCAGGTCTGCTCGACCGCGTGGGGACAGCGCCTGGTCGCCCGTCGCCTTGAACGACGGGCACATGACCTCGGCTGCGTCGTGGTGATGACAGAGGGCGTTGCCGTTACACGCGAACGCGTCGGCGTAGTGCCGCCGAACCTCGACCGGGACGCCGCGGTTCGCCTCCCCACGCAGTGGAGGCCCATCGAGCGGCAGGATCGGAGTGTCCACGCCGGCCGGGCGATACAGCTTGCCGGGATTGAACACATCCCCAGGGTCGAACGCCGTCTTGACCTGGCGCATCAGCTCGATGGTCGACGCCGGGACGAAGTCCGCCACGGACTCGCCGCGAAAACCCCTCCCGTGCTCGCCCCACAGCACCCCGCCATGGCGTCGCACGACGGCGACCACTGTGTCGCTGATCTCGCGGACGAGCCGTTCGTCGTCGAGGTCGATGGTGTCGAGGGCCGGCCGGACGTGAACGCAGCCGACGTCCGCATGGCCGAACATTCCGTACTCCACGCCGACCGCATCGAGCACAGCCCGAAAGTCCGTGATGAAGGCGCACATGTTGTCCACCGGGACGGCGCAGTCTTCGACGAACGCGGTCGGGCGTCGTGACTTGTCCGGCGCCCCCACCTCGATCTTGGCCAACAACCCGACCGCGTCGGCGCGCACTTTCCAGGCGTCCGAGCGGACCGCAGCGTCGGTCACGACAGCCGCGTCGACGCTGCGTCCCGTTGCCTCGAGCGCTGCAAGGACAGGAGCGGCATCAGGCGGGGCGTCGCCGGTGTATTCGAGCAGGAGCACCGACCCGCCGCGATCGCCGACGACGGACCCGAGCGCCGGCCACGCCGGGCTGGATCGACCTGCGTCGAGGGTCCGTTCGTCGAATGTCTCGATTGCGGTTGGCAGCGTCGTCCGGAGGTCGAGTGAGTCCTCGAGTGCGGCGGCGAAGGACGGGTAGCTCGCAATCACGAGGAGGGTGTGAGCGGGAAGCGGGGTGAGCGCGATGGTCGCCGACTCGATGACCCCGAGGGTGCCTTCGGCGCCCACGACGAGGGCGAGCGGATCGATCACACCGTCGCGATGCAAGCGGTCGATGCCATAGCCCGAGAACCCCCTCGCCAGCTCGGGCAACCCAAGCTCGGCAGCTGTGGGGACTTCGATGGCGAGCAGGTCACGCCACAGCGCCGCGATTCGATCGGTGCCGGCCGCCAGGACTTCTGCTTCTTCGAGGCGGGTCGGTTGGGCCCGAAAACGGGTCCCATCGTCGAGGATCATGTCCACGGCGAGAACATGGCGGTGAGCCCGTCCATGGACCAGCGAGCCCTTGCCCGCCGCGTCGGTCGAGATCATCCCGCCCACCGTCGCCCGGTTGAGCGTCGACGTGTGAGGAGCCCAGTGCAACCCGTGAGGTTGGAGCTGTTGATTGAGACGTGCGGTGACGAGCCCGGGTTGAACGACTGCCGTACGCCGCTCATGGTCGACGTCGATCAGCTGATTCATGCGTCGTTTGACGTCGATCACGATCCCCGAGCCGAGCGCCTGGCCATTGGTTCCCGTTCCGCCGCCTCGGGCCACGATCGGGCGTGGCGCCGCGGATGCAGTGTTGTCGCGCACCACCGCCACGATCTCATCGCCGTCGTCGGGAAGCACCACCTCGTCGGGAACGACCTGGTAGATCGAATTGTCAGTCGAGTAGACGGTTCTGGTGAGGTCGTCGGAGAGGCGCACGTCGAGGCGCATCTTCGCGCGCCGCGTCACACCTGCGTGGACTGCTCCTCTGACGTGGCCATGATCTCGAGGCGACCCGTCGGTCCCGCGACGATTCGGTTGATTCGAGTCGAGGCCGCCGTCAGGTCTGAACCCTCGATGGTCAGGTCGACCACGTCACCCTCGGCGAGGGTGAACGATGTCGGGCGATCGCCCTCGCGCAGCGTGGTGGCGCCGAGCGAGACGCAGCGCAGAATTTCGTCGAGAGCGTCCTCATCGACCTCGGTGAGCTGGAGCCCGAGACGCACCCTGCTGCCGTCCTGGTTGGGCAGCGAGCTCCGCACCACGCCGCGCACGGCGATCGACGTGTAGCTCAGATCGACCCCCAGGGTCACCTCGTCCTCAATGGCGACCGAACCAGTGGTGATCACGCCCGCCCCGCCGGCGCTCAGATCCACCACCCACGCAGCGCGACCATCGATGCTTCCGAAATAGTCCACCCCCACCCGGTGATGGGCACGCTCCTGGCGTCGTCGCACGAAGGCCCCGACGACGCGAAGGCTCACCCAGGCGGTCGAGAACCCCCAACCGAGGACGAGGAGGAGATCCCAACCCCCGAGACTCTGGAGCGGCCAGCCGAGCACGGCGTCGACGAGCCGCAGGCCGAGGAGGACCTCCAGAGCGATGACAAAGCCGAGCAGCGCTGGGAGATGGTGTACGACGTCCTCGTTCTCCGGATCGCCGGCCGGCACCCCGGCTCGGCGGCGATCGCGACGAAGTGTCTTCCACACGGCGCGAAGCCGGAGCTCGATCGACACCAGGTTGCGCGTGACGGTGCTCCCGAGCGTCAGACAGCCATGTCCAGCGGCAAGGCGACCGAGCGACATCGACGCGATCCACCCAGCGAGGAGCGACACGCCGAGCGGCGTGGCCGCGAAGGGAGGAATTCCCTGCGTGAGAGCAATGAGGAGGCACACCCCCACGACGAGGTACGAGATGGCACCCAGGTGCGAGACGCCGAGATGCAGCTGGTGAAGCCGCTGCGACCGCGTGAGGCCGCGAGTGATCAGCGCAGAGTCGCGGCTCGCGAGCACCTGCAGCTGCCCCCGGGCGAGTCCCTGTCGCTGCACGATGAACGAGGGCAGGTTGTGAGGTGCGAGCCCCGTGATCAGCGGTTCGTTGAGGTACCTGATGCGCCAGCCTGCAGCCTGCAGGCGCGAGGTCATGACGAGCTCGGCGGCATGGCTGTCGGTCGGGTAGCCGCCGGCGGCTTCCACGGCCGCTGTTCTCACGAGGGCGCCGCTTCCGGACCACGATGCTGCGCCGCGTGCGTCGGCCGCCGGTTCGACGACGTCGTACTGCCAGGACTCGTCGTGCCGGGTCCGCGAGCTGTGGATGACCGAGTCCACGTTGGCGTAGTCGCGCCCGAGCTGAACAGCGGCGACATCGTCCTCGAGGTACGGCAACGCGCGCCGGATCGAATCGGGCCGAGGGGTCTCGTCGCCCGCCAGGACCAGCACGAACGCCTCATCGATCACGGTGAGGCCGTGCGCGATCGCACCAGAACGTCCGCCCGTCGGCGAGGCGCGCGTGATGTATCGAGCCCCATAGCGGGTCGCAAGATGTCGCAGATCATCGCGGTCACCGTCGTCGAGCAGATGGATCGACGTCACCTCGGGGATCTCGAGGCATGCGAGCAGCGACGTGCGCACGGCCACCTCGCTCTCGTTGAAGGTGGTCACGAGGATTGCCACATCACCTTCGGGGTGGACACCGGCTCGTGGTCCGAGCTGGGCGGGCCACGCGACCCACACGTCGAGGGCGTAGATCACCAGCAGCAAGATCTCCGCCGCGGCAAGCGGGACGCTCAGCCACAGCGCGTCGGCGTGGGGCAGGCCGCCGATCCGCCAGAGGCAGTACGCGGCGCCGAGGACCACACCACTCATCGCGACGAGATGACGCGATCGAGCCTGGACCTCCACGCGCACATCTTTCTCCATGGGTTTCCCTGTCGACCGACCACACCGGTCCAGAAGGAGCTGATGTGGCCGCCGGCGCGGTCGACACGACGGACATGACCGCTGTGCTCGAGGCACCCGCTTTGCAGAACGACCCTCGCTCGCGCCTCGCGACCGAAGCGGGTTGGAACGGCTTCGAGACCGACGAGTTCCGATTCCCAGAACAGCCGCAGAGCGGCAAGACCCTTGCCCGGCGATCTGTGGAGCTGGGCGGGCTCGCAGTTCTCCTCCTGCTCGTCTCGCTGGGCCTGAAGAGCTTCGTGGTGGACACCTTCCGCGTGCCCTCAGAATCCATGTCCCCCACGGTCCAAGTGGGTGAACGCTTTGCGGTCAACCGGTTGGCGTACCGCTTCGACGCACCTGCTCACCGCGAGGTGGTCGTCTTCGAGCGACCCGCCTCCGCCCCGGTTGCCGACGACCTACTCGTCAAGCGGATTGTCGCACTCGGCGGCGAGGTGGTCGAAGCGCGAGATGGCACGCTGCTCGTCAATGGCATCGCGGTCGACGAGAGCGAGGTCCCGCCGACTGTGACGACGGAGGACTTCGGACCAGTGAGCGTCCCGCTCGAGCATGTGTTCCTTCTCGGCGACAACCGCGGGGCATCGATCGACAGCCGGACCTTCGGTCCCGTGCCCGAGAGTCTGCTCGTCGGGCGCGCCCTGATTCGGATCTGGCCGCTCGATCGGGTTGGAGGCCTCGGCGCCTCTCAGGCCGACTGAAGCGCTTCGGCCTCGTCGCGCTGACGACGCCGACGCGCAATCAGGGTCAGAGCCAGCGCCGCCCCCAAGAGCCCTCCGACGATGAGCCGATTGGCTGCGCCGGAGTCCTCCGCTATCGACCGGACTGTGAACGACCCTGCTGAAGCGGTGACAACCGCAACACTGGCTGCGTCGGTCTCCACGGCGTGGGCGACATCCACCTCCAGGGCGAGTTCGACCCCGGGCTGGATCTCATCGATGGACACGCAGTCGTAGCCGGCGGTCCGTTCCGAGCACGTCCACCCGTCTGGGTCCTGGCCGAGGGTTGCACCCGACGCCAACTCGACAAAGACCGCCGCCCTGGCAGCACCGGTGCCCTCGTTGCCCACCATGAACGTCAGCACCTCACCCTGGACGACGCCATCGTCGGAGATGTCCGCGGCCTGATCGAGGGTTTGGCCGTCGGCCTCGGCTGGTGATGCTGGAAGCCCTTGCGGTGCGGTGGTGGTCGTCTCGGACTCCTCGGGCGTCGCGATCGACGTCTCCACCTGCGCCGAGCTGAATTCGCCACCGGGCTGTCCCCCGCTCGTGCCGGCCGGCGGCCCGGAGGTGCTTGGGCCGGTCGTGGCCGGCGCGGCCGTCGTGCTGGGTGCAGCCGTTGTGGACGGCACCGTGGTTGAGGGCGGCACCGTGGTTGAGGGCGGCACCGTGGTTGAGGGCGGCACCGTCGTAGTTGTGGTTGTGGACGGCACCGTACTCGTGGGCGGCACCGTCGTAGTTGTGGTTGTGGACGGCACCGTACTCGTGGGCGGCACCGTCGTAGTTGTCGTTGTGGACGGCACCGTCGTCGTGGTCGTGGTGGTCGTGGTCGGAACCGGCGGCGGATCCAGGGTGATCGTGAGTGCGGCACCGTCCGTGTGCGTCCAGCGGACGATCTCGGTCTCGGATCCGAGCACTGCTCGGGCTTCGTAGTACTCCCCCACCACGAGCTGCCCCGTCGAGCTGGACCCAGTGTCGCTCGCGACAGTTCGCCAGCCGGAGGGCGTGTACACGTCGATCCGTTCGACGGTGACCGGGTCTCCGTGTGAGTCGGCGACCCGGATCGACGCGCTCCCCGTCGGGAAGTCCAGCGTGATCGTCTGCGCGGACCGCACATTGGTGACCGACTCCTCGAGCACCTCTCCGAGGTACGAGGCCCGAACCCGCACGCTCGTTCCGGGCGGAACAGACAGCGTGGGAGCCGCGGTACCCGACACGTCCGTGACGGCGCGGCCACCCACCCAGATCTGAATGCGGTCGGGCGTGAGCGCGCCACCGCCTCCGGTGACCGACGTACTCACGGAGTAGGCGGTCACGCTGTGCTGGATGGATCCGGTCTCGGCCTGTTGAACGAACCGCGTCCGAGACCAACGGCCACCGAACTTGGACTGCACGTAGAACCTGCCGCCCACGGGCAAGCTGGTCAGGTCCACGCCTGTGGAGTCCGTCCCCACCGTCTGCCAGCCGCGCCCGGCCACGTAGAGCTGGATGGACTCCGCGATCGCCGGCGAACCGTTCTGGTCGACGACATCGAAGCGGGTCGCACCGATCGGCACCGTCGCGACGAAATGGTTGGCCCCATCGGTGGTCGGCCGTGCGGTGACACGTGTCCAGCGACCGTTGTAGCGGGCGTAGAAGTAGTAGGTGTTGCCCACGAGCAGGTTCGACATGGATGGCCGCGTGGGATCGAGGTCCACCCAGCGACGCTCGGCACCGTAGCCACGCACCCGATCGGGCGCGAGCGCGCTGCCGTTCTGATCCACCATGGCGAATGTGACATCACGGAGCTCGACGCCGAAGTCCACCGCTGTCGACCCCGCCTCGGCGGTGAAGCGGACCTGCCGCCAACGGCCCTGTACGAGGACGCGTGCGTAGTAGCGGTTGCCGACCACGAGATCGTCGAGCTCCGCCGAGCTGGCGTCGGTCGCTATGTCGAACCAGCCGCGGCCTCCGATGTAGGCCTGCAGTCGGGTGGCCGCGATGGGCGTGCCATCGTCGTCGAGCACGCGCACCGTGGCTGAGGTGATCTCGTAGTCGATGGCCTGAAGCGTGGCGTCTGGGCCGGCGACGAAGCGCACCTGCTTCCACTGACCGTGATGGAGGGCGCGGAAATAGTACGTGTTGCCGACCATGAGGCGGCTCATCGTCGCGCTCGACGCATCGGCGGCGATCTGCTCCCAGCGTCGGCTCGGACCGTAGCCCTGGATCTGCGACACCCGAACCGGGCCGTCTGGCGCTCGGAGTTCGAGGCGAACGTCCACGAACTCGTAGCGCTGATCGTGCACCGAGCCGCCGCCCGCAGCCACGAAACGGGTCTGTTGCCATCTGCCCTGGACGAGGGCCCTGAAGTAGTAGGTGTTGCCGACGATGAGGCCGCTCATCTCGGCCGTCTGGGCCGAGGTGGCGATGTCCGTCCAGGTGCGATTGCCCCCGTACCCCTGAATCCGGTCGGCGGTCACCGGGTTGCCCTCGCCATCGAGGAGGCGATACGTGGCGCTCGTGGTCTCATATGCGTGGGAGAGGGTGTTCTCGCCGCTCACGACCACGAACCGGACCTGCTTCCACTGTCCGTGGTGAAGCGCACGGAAGTAGTACGTGTTGCCCACCACCAGCTGGGTCATCTCGGCCGAGGCTGCCGAGGTGGCGATGTCCGTCCAGGTGCGATTGCCCCCGTACCCCTGGATTCGGGTCACGATCACGGGGTTCCCGTCCTGGTCGGACAGGGCAAAGCTCGCGTCGGCGAACTCATAGGCGATCGATACTTCGGCCACGCCCGCGGCGGGCACCGCACGCACCTGCTTCCACTGACCGTGGACGAGGGCTCTGAAGTAGTACGTGTTGCCGTCCAGCAGCCCGGTCATCTCGGCCGCTGACGCGTCGGCCGCGACATCGGTCCACGTGCGATCCGCGCCGTATCCCTGGATACGTGTCGCCGTGACAGCAGAGCCGTTGGCGTCCACCAGGGTGACGCGGGCCGTCGCGTCGGCCGCATACGCGTGGCTGAGTTCGGTACGAGACTCGTCCGTCGTGAACGGGACCTGCTTCCACTGCCCCTGATACAGCGCGCGGAAGTGGTACGTGTTGCCAAGGATCAGATCGGTCATCTCCGCCGATGACGCATTCGTCGCCAGGTCTCGCCACACGCGGTCCCCGCCGTAGCCCTGGATTCGGGTCACCACAACGGGCTGTCCGGCGTTGTCGATGAGCGAGAATCGAGCGCTCGCGCCCGTCGTGTACTCGATGGTCTCCGACGCCGTGCCGTCGATGGCGGTGAAGCGGACCTGCTTCCACTGGCCGTGGTGAAGGGCACGGAAGTGGTAGGTGTTGCCGACCACCAGGTCCTCGAGGCTCGCGGTCGCCGCACCGTTGGCGACGGTTCGCCATGTCCGATCCGCGCCGTACGCCTGGATCTGGGTCGCCTCGACCGGCTCCCCGTTCTGATCGACGAGCTGCAGGGTCGCGGACCCGAACGAGTACTCGATGCTGACCGTCTCGTCATCGCCCGAAGGAACGAACGAGACCTGCTTCCACTGACCGTGGTGGAGGGCCCTGGCGTACCTGGTGGCCCGCTTCCCATCCCGGTGACCTCGACGCTGCTGATGTCGCGGCCGACGCTTCGCCACGCACCGTCGTGCACCTGGATCTCACTGACGGTGACTGCGCTGCCTGCCCCGTCGACGGTCCGAACGGTGACCACCGTGACCAGGTCGCTGAAGACGAGCGGGGTCGCTCCACCATCGACGGAGGTTCCGGTGGCCTCGACGCTGGTGCCGTCGTAGGTCGCTCGCAGCCGGTAGTCGGCGCCGTCCGGGACGGAGATCGACGCTGACGAGGCGTCGTTCGCAATGACGACCCAGGCGTCGTCGATCCACTGTTCGATCGAGCTCGCCACGACCGGATCGCCGTCACCGTCGATCACCGCGACGGTGATCGCGAAGACGGCGGGAAGCGTGGTGGTGGTCGTCGATGTGGTGGAGGTCGTGCTGGTCGTGGACGTAGAGGATGTGCTCGTCGTGGGGCCATCCGGAGTCGTGGTGGTCGAGCCGTCGTTCGCCGACTCCACCTCCGGGTCCGTGGTGGTGGTGGTGGTGGTGGTGGTGGTGGTGGTGGTGGATTCGTCGCTCACCCCAGTGGTTGTCGACGCGGTGGTCGTGGTCGAAGGGCTCGTTGTGGTCGAAGGGCTGGTCGTGGTGCTCGCCTCGGATCGTTCTCGACCGTCCTCTTCTTTCTCGCTCGGGTCCCTCTCCTCTTCGTCCTTGTCCTCTGCGTCCTTGTCCTCTGCGTCCTTCTCGTCTTCGTCCTTCTCGTCTTCGTCCTGGTCGTCTTCGTCCTGGTCGTCGGACGAGCTCTCCACGAGTTCCGAGCTCGCCCCTGCGTCCCGAGCTGACAGCCCGGGGAGGAACCGCGGCGCCACCGCGATGGTCACCAGAGCGAGCGCGACGAAGAAACTGACCTTTTGCTGCGCGCGTCGGGGTCGGCTCTCGCCCGCACGTCGCCATCGCTGGCCACCGATCATCGCTTTCCCGCTTTCCCGCTACCAAGCACCCGTTCGCAGCTCCGATCGGCATCTCGGCTGCGGCGTGTGAGGTTTGTGGCTCGACGTTCGCGAGCAATCACGGCTGCGTGTGAGAGGCTGAAGTCCGGAACACCGGTCCTGCTGGTCGACCGCTCAGCGAAAACGGGGTGAGGACGTTGGGAGCAATCCGCAACTGGTGCTGCGTCCACCCGAGGTCGGTCCTCGCACTCGGCACGCTCGTCGGGGCGATTGGAGTCGTGATCCTCCTCGGCGCGGTGACCCAGACCGACTTTCCGAGCGCGGTGGCGCTGTCGGTTCTCGGCGCCTTCGTGGGCTCGGGCTCCCTGCTGCTGTTCCGCGAGATCTTTGCTCTCTGGTTCAGGGTCGAGGACAACCGCTTCGCCGGTCTCCTCGTCGGATTGGGGCTCGTGGCCGTCGGCGCTGCGTTCGTGTGGGCCGGCGTCGTCGGCGAACGCAGCTCAGCCGCCGCCCTGGGGGTGTTCGCAGCGATCCTCGGCGCGCTGGCGTTCAGCGTCCGACTCCGGGACAGCGCGGTCAACCACCCGTGGGTCTGGACGGTCGCCGGCCTCGCCCTGATGCTCGTGGGAGGACTCCGCCTCGCGAACGACGAAGGGGCACTCGCCATCAACGCCGGCCTCTGGCTCGGGGGTCTCACTGCGTTCAAGCTCGGCTTTTTGCCGGTCGTCGATCTCCTCACACCTGACAACGGCGCACTGCTGCCCACCCCGAAGGCCCTGGCCAAGCGCCGAACTCGCCTGATTGTCGCCTTGGTTGCGTGCGGCGTCGCAACGGCGTGCGGCGCTCTGTTCGTGACGGTCGGAACCGCCGCGCCCCACCGTGGCCTGCTCCTGTTCGGCGCACTGACCTCGATCGCCGCGGTGTCCGGTCTCGGCCTGGCCGCCACCCGGCTCACCTTGCCGCCCGGTGCCTGGTGGCTCGTGTTCGTCGCCGGCGCGGTCGCCGTGATCGTGGCGGTGCCGTGGGTCGGTCTGACGTTCGATTGGCGGGGTCTCGCGCTCGTCGTCGCCGGGATCTTCGTTGTGGTCGGTGCGTGGTTCGTCTTCCGGGGGGAGGGACTGGTGTTCCTCGTCCTCGCCGGGTTCGTTCTCGTCTGGGCGCTCGTCGAACGCAACGACGACACCATCCCGTCGCTTGCCGCCGACACGCCGGCGATCCTGGCGATCGGCGATTCATTCATCTCCGGCGAGGGCGCAGACACCTTCATCGAGGGCACCAACACCAAAGCCGCCGACGGCAACACGTGCCGTCGCGCCGCGACCAGCTACCCCTATCTCGTCGCCGCGGCGCAGAACCCGCCGATGCAGGCCATCTCACTCGCGTGCTCTGGAGCGGTCTCAGCCGAGATCCACAAGGAGCCCCAGAAGAGGAACGTCGACTCGACCATCGCTGGGTGGCTCCCCCAGCTCGACAGCCTGACGCACACCGACCCCGTGATCGTCGACCCGAGGGCCCGCGAGGCGGTCGAGGTCGTTCTCGTGAGCATCGGCGGCAACGACACGGGTTTCGAGACGATCGTGATGGCATGCCTGCTCCCGGCGAACTGCTCAGACCAGCGCGAGCGGTGGTTCGCGAAGGCCGAGTCGCTCGAAGGCCGCCTCGCCAGGACCTACCAGCGCATCGACCGGGCCACGGGTGATGCCCATGTGGTGGTCGTCCCCTATCCCCTCTTCGTGGACACCCGAGAGTGCGGCAACGTCGCGTCGGTCGAGGAGTTCGCATTCGTCGTCGAGTTCGTGGAGGTCCTCAACGCCACCATCGCCCGCGCCGCTCGCACTGCAGGGGTGGTCGTGGCCGACACCTCGCGGGCATTCGACGGACACTTCCAATGCGACCCCGAGCCGGCGGCGAACATGATCGTGCTGGCCCCACCCGACGGCCCGATCAGCGCGCGGCTCGACCCTGGGGCCTGGGTACACGGCTCCATGCATCCCAACGCCGTTGGCCACCAGCGTCAAGCAGAGGTGCTCATCCCGCTCGTCGCGGCGCTGAGAGCTGGCGAGGATCCACAACCGTGGCTCGTCGACCTGCAGGCCGTGCCCGAGAGCGCGCTCGGGGTGCCCGCCGTCGAGCGGGCGATGCTTCTCGAGGACGCCCAGTCCCAGCTCACCGACCGTCGCTGGATCACCGAGCAGCTCTTCGCAGCCGCCCGGGCGCTCGCGGGACCCATCGCACTGCTGATCGGTGGCGGCATGTTGATGGCTCTCGCAGCAACAGGCCTCCGCTGGCGCTGGGCACGCTTCCTCGCTCCTCGACGCCCGAGCACACCGAACGCCGAGCTCGAAGATCGGCAGCTTCACCTGATCGCCCTGAGCGCCTGCCGGACATCGGTCGACGTGCTGTGCGTGGTACCAGGTACCACAGCACCCCACGATGCCGCGGTGGTCGACGAAGACCGAACGCGGCTCGCGTCGCTCGACACATGGCGCTGTTTCGCCGGCGGCGAACACACTTTCCATTGGGCCAAGACCACCGTGCCCAACCTCTCCCCCGATACGAGCCATGTGGTCCGGGCCATCGCCGACGAGCCGTTCGAGCCTTCGCCCACCGCAGTCGCGACGACACTGCCTGCCGAGAGCACGACATCGCTGAGCCTGGTGGTCGGGTCGTGCTTCGACCGCGAGAACCAGCAGGCACGAGAGAACTTGGCGGCTGCGTACCTGACCGCCGCCCCGCTCGACGAGCAACCCCGCCCGCTTCAGCTGTGGCTCGGCGACCAGGTGTACATCGACGCACCGTGGACCGAGGGGCTGCGGGTGGCCGATGCAGCTGAGCTCGTTGCCAGGAAGTACCTCGACACGTGGGAGATCGGCCGCCCCGTCGAGCGGGGCGGCACCATTCCCGTGGACAAGGCGATGCGCGACCCCGAGCAGGCGTTCGGCGCGGCGCTCCGCGGATCGAGCAACTTCTTCCTGCCCGACGACCACGAATTCTGGAACGGGTACCCCAAGCTCAGCTTCCTCACGCTCACCCTTCAGGCCGTCCGGCGGGCCATCAAGCTGGCGATCGGCTGGGTGAGGAAGGCAACGGCGCAGCACCCCACGAGCCACGGTCCCTTCGCCAACGCAGCGGGACGTGGCTTCGTCGTGTTCCAGAGCAACGTTGACTTCGCGGGCTACGACGACTTCACTGCCGACAAGAATCCGCCCGCGGTGCAGGTCCGCGATTTCGCCGAGGTCCGCCTCGTGATGGTGGACACGCGGTGGTCGCGGTCGTTCCTCAAGTCGACCCGCAATGCGCGACTCATGCCGGAGGAGTCGCTGAAGCGGGTGCTCGACGAACTCGACCCTGATGGACCGGGGGGAGACAAGCTCGTCGTGCTCGCTGTGTCGCGACCCATGATCGGCAACCTGCCGCGCGGCAAGACGCTGTACCAGTTCGAGGCCGGCGCCGAGGCGTACACAGCGCAATACCAACAGCTCTGCCGGCGGATCGCCGATCGGGCCGATGCGGGGCGGCCGACGCTCATCGTCAGCGGTGACGTCCACAAGCAGGCGGTCCGATCGGCGATCGACCATCGAGTCCTCGAGGTCGTGAGCAGCCCGATGGGTTTTCTGGGCGGCGGATGGTTCGCGAGCGTCCAGAAGAAGATCATGAACGTGATCGAGGACACACGCGGGGCCGCGAACGCGATACGAGCGGCGCTTCGGCTCGGAATCCCCCCAGACGACGCCTTCCTCAAGCGGTTCGGCGACGACTACGAACCTCATCCGGGCCACACCCACTTCACCGAGGACGACTACGACGACGTTCGTGACGGTCTCGTCCGGCTCGACCTCGACCTGAGCACGGCCAGACGCCCAGTGCTCACCTACGAGCTCTTCCCCACCACGGGCGCGCGCCTCCCCAACGAGACCTTCACATGGGATCCCGACGCCGGCTGGCTCCGCGTCGGCTGAGAGCTACAGCGACACAGCGCGGCAGCTGGTGCGGACGCACCTGTTGCTCGACCAGACCGACGTGGGCATGTCGGCGAGCGGGCCGGACGACGTCAGCGGCGCGCCGCGCAGGCCGCCAGGCAGATCCAGCGGAGACCCGAAGCCGTAGTCGTCCCCCGGCTCGTACCAACGCGACGGATCGCTCGGCGTGGTCGTCGGCGCCTCGTCGGCCGGCTGTGTCGTCGGCGTGCCGTCCGCCGGGTCCGGTGATCCCTCTGGAGGGGTCCCCTCGACGGGAGCGACGATCGTGGTCGACGGTGGAGGTGCGGGGGTGGGGCTCCCGGCGTCATAGAACACGAAGCCACCAGGCGAGCTGAGCACCACGTCCGAACCGACACGCAGTTCCACGTCCACCGCACCGGCTCGCCGTGTGCGGGGGACCTCCACGACGAGCTTCGTGGGGCCGCCGCTGAGCACGGTGGCCTTGGTATCACCGAACCAGACGTGCGGCAGCTGTGGGAAGAGTCCGGTGAGGGTCACGAACGCGCTGGCATTGGTCTCGCCTGCCCCGGGGGAGATGGCGAACAGGGCCCAGACGACGGGGGCAGGCGGTTGAGTGTCCGGCGAAGGACCAGCACCCGGGTTCGGCGTGGGTGCGGGGGCTGGGGCGGGAGCCGGAGACGGGGCGGATTCGGGTGCCGGGGCCGGCGCCACCGTGGTCTGTGTCGGTGCAGGCGTGGAGTCGCCGGGAACGGGCGAAGGCGACGAGGACGGCTCGGTCGTGACAGGTGCGGGGTCGGGACCGGTCGGCGGCGTATCGGGCTGGGGTGAGCCCCCGGGCTGAGGAGCGGTCGTGGACGGCACAGGGGCAGCTCCGCCGACCGTCGTCGTGGGTGCGGGGCCTGGTTGTGTCGGTTGGGCGGGTTCGCTCGGCTGCTGCGTCTGTGGTGGTTCCGGCTGCGGCGCGGTCGGGCTCGGCTGGCCCGGTGTCGGCTGGCCAGGTGTCGCCGGCGCAGGGGCGGGGGCAGGCTCAGACGGCGTGGGACTGGGGGTCGGAGCGGGTGACGGGGCGGGGGCCGGAGCGGTGGTGGAGGGTGGCGAGCCCGCCTGCACCTCGAAGAACAGGGCCTGCGGAGGAGCGACGAGGCCCGAACCGTCCGCAGCCGCGGCCTCGACGACCAGAGCATATGACCCGCTCGGCAAGGACGTCTCGAGCCCGATCGTGATACCGGTCGTCCCAAGAGCCGGTTGCAGCGTGATCGACTGCGCCCCCGTGAGCGGAACGAGTCCACTCGCATCTGTCCGGTACGTCGCGCCACCCACGGCGACGTCGTGGTCGACGATCCCGTAGGCCGACCCGTCGTGGCTCATCAACAAGCGCGCCTGCCATGCGAAGTCCCGCCCGGCCAGCATCGCCGTGTCGTTGACGCGAATGTGCAGGTCCGCATCGACCCCGGTCGACTCGTAGGCGGCGTCGAGCCCGCTCGCGTCCACACGTATCGGCGCGCCCAGATTCTCGTAGAGCTGGCCGACGTTGAGACGGACCGGGTTGATCAAGCGGCCAGAGAGAGCGCTCTGCTGGTCGCCGGCCGCGACGAGACGGCTTTCGACTTCCTGCGGAGTTGCCTCGGGCAGATCACCGAGCAGCAGCGCCGCCGCGCCTGCCACCATCGGCGTCGCCATCGAGGTCCCGCTGGCGGTCTTCCATGCACCGTCGGGCACGGTGGAGAGGATGTGGCTCCCGGGAGCTCCCATGGTGACGGTGGCCACTCCGTAGTTGGAGAACGACGATCGTCCGTCGGCGCTGTCGGTGGACGCGATGGTGATGACGTTGTCGTACAGAGGAGCGAACGACGCAGGCCAGACCGGTGCTCCGTCGATGTCGACATTGCTGTTTCCGGCGGCAGCCACCACGAGCACACCGTTGTCCCGCGCGTATTGGATCGCCTGCTCGACGTATCCGAAGGACGTACGCGGGGTCCCCGGCTGGGTACCGAGGCTCATGTTGATGACGTCGGCCCCGTTGTCGACGGCATACCGGATCGCGGCGCCGAACCAGCTGCTGTAGCCGCTGCCCCGGGTGTCGAGAACCCGCAAATCCATGATGGTCGCACCGGGAGCCACGCCTGCGATTCCCGTGGAGTCCCGCCGGGCGGCAGCGATGCCGGCGACGTGCGTGCCGTGGTAGTGGTTGTTGCCGTCCCAGGGGCCGGCGTCGCGGTTGACGAAGTCCCAGCCGAAGCAGTCGTCGATGTAGCCGTTGCCGTCGTCGTCGACGCCGTTGGAGCAGTTCTCGTCGTCGTTGACCCAGCTCGAGCCGGCGAGGTCGGGGTGCGAGAAGTCGACCCCGGTGTCGAGAACCGCGACCACGATACCGACACCGCCAGACGCCTTGGGCCATGCGTCCGTGATGTCGACGTCTGCATCGGCGACGTAGCCCGCCGATTGGCCCATGTTCTCCAGAGCCCACTGTTGATCGAAGTACGGATCGTTCTCGAAGGCGTGCGCGGCCTGGTCGACGGTCACTTCGACGTCTGCACCGATGACCGCCGCCAACTCGACCTCGTTGTAGCTGGTGACCACGGCCAGGGTCGTGTCGTCCACCATCCACACGTCGAAGACGTCACGATCGTCTTCCAGGATTTCGAGCACACCGCGCTGGGGCTCGGGCTGCGTGTCCGGTGCGGGCACTGCGGGGGCGTCCGAGGCGCCAAAGACGAGAATGCGTCGACCGTCGGGGTAGACCGCCCAGATGTTGCCGGCGGTGTCGGGCATCAGCCGCGCCTGGCCCGGCTGCCCGACGAGTCGGTCGAGCTCGAGTCCAGTTGTGGCGTCCACCCCCGAGGACACCTCGATCTCAGGGGGCACGGGCGTCGCCTCGGTCGACGCCGCATGGAGCTGCAACCCTGAGACGTCCACCAGGAAGTGGCGCCGGTCGTCATCGGGCGGCGCCGGCTCGAAGAGGCCGAGATCTTCGAAAACCGGCGGAGGCTCTTCGGCCGGTTCGGCGGCCCCACCGCCTCCTGCGAAGCCCATCAGGTAGCCGACGACGACAACGACAACGACAGCGCCGATGGCTGCGAAGTGTGGTTTGCGGAGAGCCGGCATGGGCCACGTTTCCGTTCTCGCGCGGGCGAACAGGCGTCACCCACTCGTGTCGGTCACACGGCCGTCGGAATTGAGCCGGCGGCTCCCGTCACGCCGTGCTCGGACGCCCCGTTGTGGGAGGCAGCCGGTTGGTGATCTGGTGCGCTCGCAGCGCGATCGCCTCGTTCCAGGCCTCGTCGGTGAACAGCCAGAACTGGTTGTCCAAGATCGCGTCGTGGACCTGCTCACCCACAACAGCGGGATCGAGCCCCGTGCTCAGCGCGCGCTCGGAGAAATCGAGCCACTTGGCTCCGAGCTCATCCTGCGGCGACCCGACTCCGGTCCCCCGTCGCTTCGTCGCCTCGATGATGTCGGTGTCGACGAAACCAGGGCACAGGCAGGTGACGCCCACGCTCGACCGCTCCGAACGCAGCTCGTGGTACAGCGTCTCGGCGAGAGCGGCGACGCCGTGCTTGGCGACCATGTAGGGGCCGCTGAACGCGCTCGCCACGTGGCCGGCGATGCTGGCCGTGATCACGACATGACCGTCGCCGTGCTCCACGAGACCGGGCACAAAGGCGCGGATGCCGTGGATCACCCCGTCGAGAAGGATGCCGAGGCTCCAGTCCCAGTCCTCTTGGGTCAACGTCCACGCCCGGCCGGCGGAGCCGGTGACTCCGGCGTTGAGGCACACGATGTTGGCCGCCCCGAAGGCGTCGAGGGTGGCGTCGCGCAACGCGACGTTGGCGTCCCAGTCCGAGACATCGGCGTGAACCGCGATCGCCTTGGATCCCGCCGTCTCGACCTCGGTGACCACTGTCGCGGCGGCCTCGTCATTGACGTCGGCGACCACCACGTTCATGCCGGCCTGGGCGAATCGCAGGGCCATCGCCCTGCCCATGCCGGATGCTCCGCCTGTGACGACTGCCGTTTTTCCTGAAAGGCTCTCCATGTCGTCAACCTAGAGCGCGATGGCGAGGCGCGAGTGGCCGACCAACCGATTCTGACCCGCGGTCTGACCAAGCACTACGGCGACTTCCCGGCTCTGGTCGACCTGGACCTGGAGGTCCGCGCCGGGGAGGTGTTCGGGTTTCTGGGACCCAACGGCTCCGGGAAAACAACGATGATCCGGACGATTCTCGACGAGATCCGGCCGACCGCCGGCTCGGCGTCGATCCTGGGTTTCGATTCTCGCCGCGACTCCGTCGAGATCCGTCGTCACATCGGGTACCTGCCGGGCGATCTCGCCCTCTACCCCGACCTCACCGGTCGAGACACCCTGAGCTTTTTCGCAAACCTCCGGGGCGGTGTCGACTGGACCTTCGTCGACGAGTTGGCCCAGCGCCTCGCCGCGGATCTGAGCAAGAAGGTCGGCGACCTGAGCTCCGGCAACCGCCAGAAGATCGGCCTTCTCCAAGCCCTGATGAATCGACCGCAGCTCGTGATCATGGACGAGCCGAGCACCGGCCTCGACCCGCTCGTCCAGCACGAGTTCCACGAGCTCCTCCGTGAGATCGCGTCCGAAGGTCGAACGGTCTTCCTCAGCAGCCACACCCTCTTTGAAGTTCAACGGGTAGCGGATCGGGTCGCGGTCATTCGAGAGGGCCGGTTGGTCGCGGTCGAAGGCCTCGCCGACCTGCGCTCCAAAGCTCTGCGCCGGGTCGACATCGAGGTGGATCAACCGATCGAGCCCGACGAGCTCGACGGCATCGCCCACCTCGACGGTGTACGCCAGGTCGACATCGACGGCCGGCGACTCTCGGTCTCGTTCTCGGGGTCGATGGCCGAGATTCTCCACGCGGTCATGGAGCGCCGAGCTGTGGTCGACATCGCGACCCGCGAGGCCGACCTCGAGGAGATCTTCCTCACCTTCTACCGCGACCGGGCCGGATGACACCGACGGCGGTGTCCGGCCCGCTGTATTTGGCCGCGCTTCGCCGCCGAGTCATCCCAGCGGCCATCGCTGTCGTGGTCCTCGGGCTCTGGCTCCTCGCCGCGATGGCGATCTACCGCGACATCGACCTGGGCCTGTACACCGATCTCCCCGAGGGCATCCGCGGGCTCATGGGGATCCCGGCCGAGGCAGACACGGCAACCCTCGCCTACAACGTCCTGTTCTCGTTCACCGGGTCGCTCACGATCGCAGGACTCGCCGTGTCGTGGGGAGCGGCGGCGATCGCCGGCGAAGAGCGAGACGGCACGGTCGGCATCCTCCTGGCCAACCCGATCAGCCGTCACACGGTGCTGCTGTCGCGCCTCGCGGCAGGGGCGACCGTCACGATCGCCACATCAGCGCTCGCCTGGGCAACGGCCCGGCTGGTGCCGGTGCTCCTCGGAGTCGAGATCGGGGCGACCCGGGTCGATGCGATGATGATCCACCTCTGCGCGAACGCGCTGTTCTGGGGGGCGCTCGCCGCCGCGGTGGGCGCCGGCACCGGTCGCGCTCGAACGACGGGAGCGGCAGGCGCCGCCGGCATGGCGCTCTCCTACGTGGTCGCCGGCCTGTTCCCCCTCGTCCCCGGGCTCGCCGGGCTGGCGAAGATCTCGCCGTGGTACTACTTCGACGGCAGCGAGCCCCTCACAAACGGGGTACGCGGCTCGCACATCGTCGTTCTCCTCGGCGCGGCCGCGGTCTTCACGGCCGTCGGCGTCATGCTTCTCCGGCGTCGAGACCTGCGCTCGCGCGACTCGGGCGCTCGCCTTCTCGACATTTTGCGAAACCACCCTGTCACCGACCGCGTCGGGGATGCGCTGGCGGGGCGCGCCCGGGTGTCGCACGTGTGGGTGCGTGTCACGTCCGAACACCAGGGCCTGCTAGTGGTCACTGCGGTGGTGATGTTCGTCGTGATGGGCGTCGCCATGGGACCGATGTACGCGGCGGTTGATGATCCCCTGGCGACCTTTGCCGCTGACGTCCCAGAGCAGGTCATGGCCCTCGCGGGCGGCGGCGACCTGAGTAGTCCCGAGGGGTGGTTCCAGGCCGAGACGTTCTCTTTGATGGCACCGGCCGCGCTGATCACGATCGCGATCGTTCTCGGCGCCCGCGCGCTCGCGCGCGAGGAGGCCACGGGCTCCCTGGGCGTGCTTCTCGCCAACCCGATCAGCCGGAGACGTGTCATGACGCACTACGCAACGGCGATGGTGGCGCATGCGCTCGTGGTGGTGGCCGCCACCGGGTTCGGTGTCGCCGCCGGGTCGGCGATAGCGGGACTGGGGCTGTCGCAGGCGCGCATCGCTTGGACCTGCCTGCTCGCGCTCCTCCTAGGGCTGGTGTTCGGCGCGATCGCCCTCGCCATCGTCGGTGCGACCGGGTCGTCCCGCGTCGCCTCATGGGTCACGGTCGGGCTGGCTCTGACCTCGCACCTCCTCAACGCCTTCCTCCCGCTCAGCGACCGTTGGGCCCCGCTCGCCGAGTGGACGCCGCACCACTACTACCTCGGAGGTGAGCCACTCACGTCCGGCGCTGACGTCGGCCACCTCGGAGTCCTCGCTGCCCTCGTCGCCGTGGCGTTCTGGGTCGCTCTCGCAGCATTCGAACGCCGCGACCTGTCCTGATGCTCGGGTCAGTCTGGCGCGATGAGAATCGGGAACCAATCCCCGCGTAGACGGTCGCCGTCGCTCATCCCGTGACCGGGGAAGGGTGGCGAGGTGCGGCCGGTGCGGGCGACGTAGCGCGCGTCGTCGCCCACGAACCGGGCGCTGAAGGCACGCCTCGCGGCCCCAGTCTCATTCCCGCGTGCGCCATGAACCGCTCGGAAGTGGAACGCCACGGCGTCGCCAGGTTGCAGCGACCATTCGAGAACGTCGCTCCCACCGTCTCGATCGGGATCCGGAACCGGGAGGTAGTCGCCCTCTTCGTAGAACGACGTCCCCGAGAGCCACCGCACGGGCAGAACGTCACGCTCCCATCGATGCGACCCCCGGATGATGCGCAGGGTCGCCGAGTCGACCGGATCGAGCGGAATCCACAGGCTCACCGTCTGGCGGCCGTCGACGAAGTAGTACGGGCTGTCGCTGTGCCACGGTGTCGCTGTCTCTGTTCCAGCGTCCTTCAACAGCACGTGGTCGTGGAAGAACTGCACCGTCTGGGACGCCATGAGCTCGCCAGCGATGGCTGCGGCCGGCGACTCCCGGACGAATCGTTCGAACTCGGGGATGCGCTCCCAATTGCAGTAGTCGTCCCAGAAGCGCCCGGAACCGCCGTCGGGAACGTTTTCGGCGAAGTACGGACCGGGCTCGTCGAGGTTGCGCGCGACGCCGACCCGCAGCTCGTCGATCCATCCCACGAACGCCGAACGGATGACCACGGCACCGTCGAGGGCGAATGCATCGATCGTGGACGGGTCGAGCACCTGGGGCACGCAGCGAATCTACTGTCGTCGTCATGCGCATCCGCTCGGTCAGAGCAGCAGCCCTTCGTGACCCCACGCTTCTGGGCCGAACGCCAGAGCCTGACGCGGACCGCGGCGTCGGAGACGTCTGGGGCGATGTTCTGTGCGTGGTCCACGACACCGACGGGCGATGGGGCCTCGGGATGACCGCGTACGCGGGGCCAGTCGTGCCGCTCATCAACGACATGCTCGGACCCCTCTTGCACGACACCGACGTCTCTCCGGCCACGGCGTACGACGACCTGTCGCGCCGATGCCGTGAGCACTTCGGGTCCTTCGGCCTGGCGTCGTACGCATTGAGCGCGATCGACCTGGCGCTCTGGGACCTCGTCGGCAAGATCGAACAGCGGCCCTGCTACGAGCTCTGGGGCGGGCCGGCGGCGAGCGAAATGCGCTGCTACGGCACCGGGCTCGACGTTGCTGCGCTCGTCGACGAAGGCTTCGACGCCGTCAAGGTTCCATGCCCATGGACGGGCGAGGCCGCAACGTCGGTCCCACTCGTCCTGTCGGTGCTCGAGGACGCCCGCGACCGGCTCGGACCACGCGAGCTGATGCTCGATTGCTGGCCGATCGAATCGGCTCCGGACGCAATCGCCGTGGGGCGCGCCGTCGCAGATCACGATCTCGCGTGGATCGAGGACTACGTGTGTCCCGACGACTGGGACGCTCTGGCTCGGGTGCGAGACGAGCTTCCCGAGGCGACGCTGGCCTCCGGCGAGCGCTGGTACACCGAGTTCCCGTTCGAACGTGCGGCTACGGCCGGGGTGGTCGACATCGTCCAGCCCGATCCTCTGTGGGTCGGCGGCGCGACACCCACCATCAGGATCGCCGAGGCCGCGGCACGTCACGGTGTCTCGACGGCGATTCACTGCGCCGGCAACGACAGCTACGGACAGCACCTCGCCGCCGCCTTGGCCGAGAACACGATCACCGAGGTCTACCGAGGCGTGCCCAGCTATCGGGCAACCCCCGGCATGGCCGAGCCGATCGGCGGTGTGCTGGTTCCTTCTTCGGAACCCGGATTCGGGATCGCTCTCGATCTCGACGCGATCGAACGTGCCACGTAGCTTGCGACCGATGACCAGCCAGATCCCCGATCGCATGTGCGGCGTACATCTCACGGGCCACGGAGACGTCGACCGCCTCGAGCATCGAGACGACATCGCAGTACCCGCGCCGGCACGCGATCAGGTGCTGATCGCCGTCGCTGCCGCCGGGGTCAACAACACCGACGTCAACACTCGCCTGGGCTGGTATTCGAAGAACGTCGACGGTGCCACCAATGACATGTCACGCGGCGCAACGCCTGGCGAGGATGACGGAGCGGACGCAGCCGAGTCACCCGATGTCACAGACGATGGAAGCTGGTCGGGGATCCCGCTGACCTTTCCGCGCATCCAGGGCGCCGACATCGCGGGACGCCTCGTCGCCGTCGGCGACCACGTCGACCCCGATCGCGTCGGGCAGAGAGTGCTGGTCCGCCCCATGCACCAGTCCCCGTGGAGTGACGATCCAATGGACATCGTCACGATCGGGTCGGAGTACGACGGAGGGTTCGCCCAGTTCTGCGCCGTTCCGTCAGCGGAGACCTACCGGGTGGACTCGGACATGACGGACGTGGAGCTCGCCTCCTTCCCCTGCGCCTACAGCACGGCGGAGGGCATGCTGCACCGCGCTGCCGTCGCCTCCGGCGAGAGCGTGGTGATCACCGGCGCGTCCGGTGGGGTCGGCTCGGCGGCAGTGCAGCTGGCCAAGCGGCGGGGCGCCCACGTCATCGCAATCGCATCGGAGTCCAAGTGGGAGGCGGTGCGGTCCCTGGGCGCCGACGAGCTCCTCGACCGATCGGCCGACCTGGTTGCAGCGCTCGGGGCGGATCGAGTCGACGCCGCGGTGGACGTCGTCGCCGGCCCGGGCCTCGGGTCCCTGCTCGATGTCCTCCGCCCCGGCGGTCGGTACGTCACGAGCGGCGCGATCGCGGGCCCCATCGTCGACCTCGACGTCCGCACCGTCTACCTGAAGGACCTCACGCTCATCGGCAGCACCCGACAGGACCGGGTCGTCTTCGAGAACCTCGTTCGCTACATCGAACAGAGGGAGATCGAACCCGTCGTCGCAGCAACCTACGAGCTCAGCGCGATTCGACAGGCCCAGCACGATTTCCAGGCCAAGGGCTTCGCCGGGAAGCTTGTGCTCGTACCACCTGCGACACTGTGAGGAGCCGTCACACACCAGGGGGCACGACGATGAACGTTCAGGGACTTCACCACGTGGCGTACCGCTGCCAGGACGCCGCGGAGACCACCGACTTCTACACCCGTTACCTCGACCTCGACTTCACGGTCGCCATCGCCGAGAACGAGGTGCCCTCGACCGGCGAGTTCGCCCCGCACATCCACATCTTCTTCGAGATGGGGGACGGCAGCTCGGTTGCGTTCTTCGAACTACCCGAGTCGCCGGACATGAAGCTCGACCCCAACACGCCCGACTGGGTCCAACACCTCGCCCTGCGGGTGGACGACATGGAGACGCTCGACCGCTACAAGAGCCGCCTCCAGGACGGTGGGCACGACGTCATCGGCCCGATCGACCACAACTTCTGCCAGTCGATCTACTTCTTCGACCCCAGCGGGCACCGGCTCGAGCTGACGGTCGACACGATGACCGAAGACCTGCGGACCCAGCTGGCCGACATGGCCAAGCCTCTGCTCGGGGAATGGTCGGAGACCAAGCGGGCGCCCGACGTGGACCTGCTGCTCCACGCGAACGCCCGCGACGACGGCTGAACCCGCGCGGCCGGCATCGACCCAGAGTCAGGCCAGCGCCGAGTCGATGTGGTCCGCCACACGCTGGCCGAGGCCCGGCGAGGTCTGGACACCGGTACCGCCGAGGCCCGCACACCACACGAAGGTCTGATCTGAAGGGTCGGGCCCGATCACCGGCCGCCGATCGGATGCGAACACACGAAGGCCCGCCCAGGTCCGTCGCACGCTTCGGATCGCCAGAGTCGTGTGGGTGTTGATGCGCTCGATTGCGAAGGCGACGTCGAGCTCATCGGCGCGCGGATCCCCGGGCGGGTGGGGCGACTCGTCGGCGCGGGATCCGAGGATGTGCCCGGGCACGTCTGGCTTGAAATAGAACGTGTCGTCGCCCGCGTAGACAAGCGGCAGGGCAGGCTCGGCGCTCTCGGACGGAGCGATGAACGCTGTGCGCTTGAGCGGTCGGAGACCTGCGGGAGCGAGCCCCGCCCGCTGTGCGAGCTCGTCGGCCCACGCATTGGCAGCGTTCACCACCACCCGGCTGTTCCACGACTCGCCTCCCGCCTCCACCGTCCACGATGTCGCCTCCCGGCGAAGCTGCACCGCCTCGCGCGAGCGATGAACCACTGCCCCATGGGAGCGGGCACCACGCACGTATGCCTGGAGGAGACCTTCGACGTGGATGTCCATCCCGCCCAGCTGGATCTCGGCCGACGTGATCGTCTCGGGCCGCAGCACCGGGCACATCGCGTGCGCCTCTTTCACGGAGATGGAGGTGGCGCCGATGAGACGCTCCAGCTCGTCACCGGCGTCGGCCGGCTCGATCCAGAGGAGGTCGCGCGGGGTGAGAAGAGGACTCGTCGCATGCCCTCCTGCATCCGCTTCGAAGAACTGGAGCGAGGCGGAGGTCAGTTCGTCGGCGTCTTCGCCGCCGTAGCCGGGGATCAGGGTCGCGGCCGAACGGCCGGAGCTGTGCAGACCGAGCTCGCTCTCACGTTCGACGACCGCCACTCGATGTCCGCGTGCGGCCGCGAAGTACGCACACGACACGCCTGCGATTCCGCCCCCGACCACCACGACGTCGACTGTGTGTGCCACCCATCGAATCTCCCACATCGGCACCGGCCGCGATGACGGCCGCCAACGCCGGACACAGGTGCAAGAGTGGGAGCGACCGAGACACCGGTAGAGGGGGACCCATGACGACCGGCCGGCCGTGGATCAACGTCACGACGTTGGGAGATCTGATCGCTCAGCGAGCCGCTGAGCATCCAGACAGGGAAGCCATCGTTTTTCCCGACGCCCGTTTCACCTACGGCGAGCTCGAGCAGGTGGCGCGCAACTACGCGAGGGGACTGCTCGCGCTCGGCGTCGGGCCAGGTGACAGGGTCGGGTACTTCCTCCACGAGTGCATCGACTCGGCTGGGATCCTGCTCGGTGCTGCAAAGGTCGGGGCCATCACCGTTCCGCTCAACGCCCGCTTCAAGTCCTTCGAGCTCAGCCAGGTGGTCACCCACAGCGGAATGTCCGTGCTGTTCACGTCGCGTCCAGCCGCTCCCGATCTCGTCGGGCTGGTCAACGAGACCTTCCCGGAGATTCAGAACGGAGCAGCGGGCGCCCTCGAATTGGTGGACGCCCCAGAGCTGAAGGCGACTGTGGTGCTCTCCGACGAGGGCGCACCCGGGTTTCTGACCGCGGACGACTTCGATCGGCTGGCTGACGATGTCGATGATCAGCGGGTGACCGAGCGCGAGGCGGCCGTTCGAGTCCGCGACACCGCGGTGATCATGTACACGTCTGGCACGACGGCCGCCCCCAAGGGCGCCATGATGAGCCACGAGGCGTTCTGCCGTTTCGCCGACGCAGCGCTCGTGGGGCGCATGGGCGTGCAGCACGACGCTCGAATCTGGACCGCGCTCCCCATGTTCCACATCGGTGGCGTGGGGTTCGCTCTGGGGACCCTCTACACCGGCGCAACCTACGTTCACGTCGGATTCTTCGACCCAGCGGTGGCGGCCCGCCAGATCCGCGACGAAGCCTGCACGATCGCGCTCCCGGGCTTCGAGACGATCTGGGTTCCGATCATGACCCACCCGAGCCGAGCAGACGGCGACCTGGACAGCCTCGAGGTGGTGATGTGCGTCGGCGTGGAGGAGCGACTCCGCCAGATCCAGGACTCCACGCCCAACGCCACGCTCATCAGCTGCTATGGGCAGACCGAAGCGTGCGCCTTTCTCAGCCTCAACGAGCTCGACGACCCGCTGGACATGCGGGTCACCACGGGCGGCTTCCCATTGCCTGGAATGGAATGTGAGATCCACGATCCCGACAGTGGTGCCTACCTCGAGCCGGGCAACACCGGCGAGCTCTGGTATCGGGGCCCGCAGGCGTTCGACGGTTACTTCCGCGACCCTGAGCTGACGTCGGAGGTGTTCGACGAACGTGGGTACTTCCGCACGGGCGACATCGTGCGCATGGACGTCGAGGGTCGGATCAGCTTCGACAGCCGGGTCAAGGACATGCTCAAGGTCGGGGGCGAGAACGTATCTGCGGCCGAGGTCGAGGGATACCTGCTCACCCACCCTGCAGTGAACATGGCCCAGGTGGTCTCTGCCCCCGACGACAGGTACGTCGAGGTGCCGGCCGCGTACATCCAGTTGAAGGACGGCGCCGAGGCGACCGAGCAGGAGATCATCGACTTCTGCCGGGGGAAGATCGCCACGTTCCGCGTGCCCCGCTACGTGCGGTTCGTCGAGGAGTACCCGATGTCGGGCACCAAGGTGAAGAAGGTCGACCTGCGCGAGGACATTCGCAAAGACCTCGCTGATCAGGGGATCACCGAGGCGCCCACCATCACATCGGGCTGATCATCTCGCGCTGATCACCCCGGCTTGGGGCGGCTGGCTTTCCAGGTGTCGTAGTCCACGACCGGAAGGCCGGCGTCCTTCCATCCACCGAAGCCGCTCTCGATGTGGGAGACCTTGGGCATGCCCATGTCCTGAAGGGTCTTTGCGGACAAACTTGTCCGCCCGCCGCCCGCTCAGTAGAGGACGAACTCGATGTCTTCGGCGAAGACGGGCTTGAAGTAGGGCGAGTCGGGCGACACCCAGAACTCGAGCATCCCCCGCTCGACGTGCATCGCACCGGGGATCACCCCGTCGCGCTGGAGCTCGCGCACGTCGCGCACATCGATGAGAAGGGCTCCCTCCTCGTCGACGCGGCGTTTCGCCTCCTGCGGTGAGAGGTTGACGATCTCCTCCCTCGCGGCGGCGATCATCTCGTTCACAGACTTGATGGCCATGTCGTGACCGTAGCCCCCCTTCCTCGTTCTGGGCGCGTGAGCACACGCATTCCGAGCGCGAGCGCGCCCAGAACGGAGGAGGGCGAGCGGTGGCGCGCCCAGAACAGCCGCCTCGCTCAGGTGCCGGCTTCGAGGTCGGCGAGATGCCCGCGGAATCGCTCGACGTTGCCGAGCTTGATGTGCTCGTAGCCCCGAACCATGTCGGCCGATCGCGCCACCTCGAGCGCGGTCGGCAAGGAGTCGGGCGTGAGAGTCGACAGAGCGCGGTCGACGGCGGCCGTGTACTCGTCGGCGAGACCTCTCTCCACACGGCGCACTGTGGCCCAACCGAACGGGTCGAGCACGGTCCCCCGCACTCGCTTGCCCGCCGCGAGCACCCGAAGCGCGGGCGCGAGGCGGACCGACAGACCGATCTTGCGGTCCATCCCCATGGCGCGCAACGCCGGTGGATGGAGCTTCCATCTCACCTTGCCGCCCGGGCCCGCCAGCTCCCGGGCCTCGGCGAGCGACTCGTCGTCGAGCAGCAGCCGCGCGACCTCGTACTCGTCCTTGTACGCCACCAGCTTGAAGAGGCCATCGGCCACGGCCTCCACCAGCGCCGAGGAGCCCGTGCCCAGCGCGGCCTCGGCCGTCGCGACCCGTTCGAGAACGTCGAGCCAGCGCTCGACGGTGGCTCCACTCCCCCACGCCGCCAGTTCGCCCGCCAGCATGTCGAGATGTTCGCCAGAAGCGCCCGCGACACCCAGCGAGTCGATACGGCCTCGGTAGCGGGTGGGCTGTCGCGGCGGCTGGTGTTCGCGCCGCGCCGACCTTGCCGCGTCGACGGCATCTGGCTCCGCAACCTGCGCCCTACCCCATCGGAAGGCCGCTGTATTTGCCGCGACCGCTACGCCGTTGAGTTGGATCGCGTCCTCGATGACGGCCGGAGCGATCGGGAGCGCACCTGCCTGTACGGCCATCCCGACCACGAAGACGTTGGAGGTGGTCGACGCCCCGAACAGGTCGTTGGTGATCTCCTGGGCATCCGCCCAGTGATGCGGACTCCGCGTCACCGTTGCGATGCGATCGATCAGGTCCGACGGGTCGGGGGCGGCGAGGTCGAGGTGGGTGATCATCGCCCCGGTCGGCACCTCGGTGGTACTGCCGACCGCCCACGTTCGGTCGGGGTCGCACGCCGACATTCCACGGTCGGACGCGGCCACCAGCTGATCGAAGGCCAGCAAGAGGTCGGCTTGACGCTCCCCGAGCCGATTGGTGAACGCCGGCGCCGATCGTGAAAGTCGTACGTCCGAGACGACAGGGCCCGCTTTCTGGGAGAGCCCGATCTGGTCGAGGCCCCGGACCTCGAAACCGTCGAGCATCGCGGCGGTGCCGACGACCTGAGCCACTGTGACCACGCCGGTTCCGCCGATCCCGGTGATACGCATGGCGAAGTCGTCAGCGGGCACCACGATCGTTGGCTCAGCGACGTCCGGCGGGGCCGGGATCTCGGCGCCTGCGACGCCCTCGGGGGCCGGCTTGGTCCGCCCCAGCCGGCCGAGAAGCCTGCCCCACCAACCCGTATCTCGACGGGCCACGGTCATGAACGACGGACAGTCGCCCTCGAGACAGCTGAAGTCGAGGTTGCACGTGGTCTGGTCGATCTCGGTCTTGGGGCCGAAGTCGGTCTCGACCGGCTGAACGGACAGGCAGTTGCTGATCTGACCGCAGTCGCCACAGCCCTCGCACACCCTCCGATTGATCACGACCCGCTGGTTCGGCGTCTCGACCAGGCCCCGCTTGCGAGCTCGGCGAGCCTCCGCTGCGCACTCCTGATCGTGGATGAGCACGGTGACGCCCGGCACGGCCGCCAACATCTCCTGAGCCTCGATGAGGCGGGCCCGATCCCAGATCTCGACGCCCTGGGGAAGGCGCCCCTTCAAGCGCAGCGGATCCTCGGTCGTCACCAGAACCCGGGACACGCCGACCGACAGCAGCGTCTCGGCGATCTGGGGCACCCCTAGCTGCCCCTCCGGATCCTGGCCTCCGGTCATCGCGACGGTGCCGTTGTGAAGCAGCTTGTATGTGATGTTCACCCCGGACGCCACCGCAGCCTGGATCGCCAGCTGTCCCGAGTGGAAGTACGTCCCGTCGCCGAGGTTCTGGAACATGTGCTCCGTCTCGACGAAGTCCGACATGCCGATCCACTGGGTGCCCTCGTTGCCCATACAGGTCAACCCGGCGATGTCGCCCACGCGGTCCTCGTCCATGAGCAACGTCATCGTGTGACACCCGATGCCCGCGCCGACGATCGCGCCGTCGGGGACCTCGGTACTCCGGTTGTGCGGACACCCAGAGCAGAAGAAGGGAGAACGCTGCACCGCGAGGGGAATCAGTACCCGCTCGCGTTGGGACGGCTCCGGAGCCAGCCGGTCCCCCACCCGTGAGCGCAGCCTCCGCCGCAGGATCGGCACGATCGTGTCGGCGTCGAGCGCCCCCCAGCCGGGGAACATGAGCTCGCCGGCCTCGTCCGCCTTGCCAACAACCACGGGTCGATCGGCGACCGCATAGAGGGCGTCCTTGAGCAACGACTCGATGCCCGGATGCTTCTCTTCGATCACCACCACCTCTTCGAGCCCACGAGCGAAGTCGCGCATCCGCGAGGAGTTGAACGGCATCGGCATGCCCATCTTCATCAGGCGAATGCCCGCACCGGAGATCTCGTGATCGTGTCGCAGGCCGAGACGCGACAACGCCTCCCTCACCTCCCTATAGGTGATCCCCGATGCCACGAGCCCGATCCACGCGCCGGGAGCGTCGACCGTCACGTGATTGAGCTTGTTGTCCGCCGCGTACTGACGTGCCAACTCGTATCGCACGACGAAGATCTCGCGTTCGAGGTCGACGGTGTGGGGGGTCAGCAGGCGCCCGTCGGCCTGGTGTTGATATGGCTTGCCGTCGATCAGCGGGATCACCGGAGAGAACCGATCGGGGTGAAGATCGACGTTGGCCGTCGCGTCAGCCACGTCGGCGACGATCTTGAGCGCCGACCACAGCCCGGTCGCCCTCGACATCGCGATGGCATGCCGGCCCAGATCGAGTGCTTCGGCCGGATCTCCGGGATACAGCAGGGGCATGTGCATGTCGGCGACGACACCGGCCGACGACGAGGGCACCGTGGAGCTCTTCGCAGCGGGATCGTCGCCCACGATCGCCACGGCACCACCGGCCATCGAGGTGCCGGCGTACACGGCGTGCCGAAGGGCATCAGCGGCGCGATCGACCCCTGGCGCCTTGCCGTACCAGATCCCGACAACGCCGTCGTAGATCGCATCTGGCCGAATCGCCGCGAGCTGCGAACCCATCACCGCCGTGGCCGCGTACTCCTCGTTCATCCCCGGCCGGTACACCACAGGGAGGTCCGGCTCCAGGCGAGCTGCAGCACGGACGGCCTCGCCATAGCCGCCCAGGGGCGAACCCTGGTAGCCCGACACGAACGCCGCAGTGCGAAGTCCGGCGCGGCGATCGATGCGCAGCTGTTCCAATGGCAGCCGAGCCAGGGCCTGGATCCCGGTGAGGAACACCGTGCCCTCGTCGGCCAGATACCGGTCGTCGAGCTCGTAGTCGGTCATGAGAAACCTCCCAAGCAGCTACTGAGAGTGTGGCGGGTGGACGCGGGATTGAGACTGATGCGCTAGAAGGTTCGCCAGGAGACGGAAGGGAACAACGTGCTCCAACGCTTCGGAACCCTGTTCGTGGGGCAGGTGCGCCACGACGAGCTGGGGTTTGACGCCCCGGCCGTCAACGACCGGTGGTACACCGACGCGGAGCTGGCCGAACCACTGCACACCGCGGAGGAGCTCGCTGGGCTGATGGACCGCCTCGGCTACGACACGATGTGGCTCGCCGAGCACCACTTCCAGCGTGAGGGATACGAGTGCTTCCCCAACATCATCCTGCTCGCCACGCACCTCGCAGCCCAGGCCCAGTCGCTCCGGTTCGGCTGCGGCTTCAACATATTGCCGATGTGGCATCCGTTGCGTTTGGCCGAGGACTACGCCGTCGCCGACATCTTGACCAAGGGTCGGGTGCGCCTCGGCGTCGGCCGTGGCTACCACGCACGAGAGCTGGAGATGTTCCGGCACCCCGGCGCCACCCCAGACGACGCCCGAGAGCTGTTCGAAGAGCAGGTCGAAGTCCTGTTGAAGGCGCTCCGCGAGCGCTCCTTCAGCCATCACGGTCGTTTCTTCGAGCTCCCGCCCGAGGGCGTTCCCTACCGGGGATACGAGTTGACCGACCTGACGCTGGTCCCCAAGCCCCAGTACTCCACCGAGTGCTGGCAGCCCATCGTTTCCGCCAGCGACCGGGCCCTCGACTTCATGCAGGATCGCGGGATCTCGGGCTTTGTGGGAGGCGGTGCTGCGTCGGGCGGCGCATCGCAGGAGGTCGCCCTCCGCTGGCAGTCCAAGCTCGCCGAACGGGGACGCGACACCCAGCTCGGTGAGGACCTGATCTTCGGGTTCTCTTTCTACCTCGCCGACACCGAGGCGGAGGCCAAAGCCGCCGGTCGCGAGATTCTGGAGGAGTACCAGAAGATGTTCGCACCGCTCGGCTTCGCCGGAGCGGTGACCGACGAGCAGCTTGCCTCTCTCGCAGACCCGGCCCGAGCGCACACTGCCGGAATGCCGTCCATGGACGACGCCGTCGCCGCCGGCTCCTGGCTCGTCGGTCCCGCAGAGCGGCTCATCGACGCGTTCGGTCAGCTCCAGGAGAACTATCCGGGGCTCGAAGAGGTGATGGTCGCCCAGCCCGTCGGCGCCCGCCCGGAGACGATCACCGAGCAGCTGGAGCGCTTCGCCGAGGAAGTGATGCCCCACTTCGGCGGCGGCACGGTGCGAGACGACGAGGGAGACGGGTCGTGAAGATCGGCGTCGGGCTGTGGTGCCTCCAGTCCACCGCCACCCGACCGCGCCACTTCAGCGACGTGTACGACGAGATGATCGCCTTCGGGGATCTCGCAGACCGGGTCGGCATCCACAGCTTCTGGCTCAGCGAGCACCACGGGTATCACGACGGCTATTGCCCAGCTCTCCTGCCCCCGGCGGCCGCCGTCCTCGAGGCCACCGACCGCCTCGAGGTCGGAACCGGCGTCCTGTTGCTCCCGCTTCATGATCCCGAGCGAATCGCGGCGGCGACGACCGCACTCCACGAGCGCTCGGGCGGTCGCTTCCACCTGGGAATGGGGATGGGCTACCGGCCGGCGGAGTTCGGGTCGAAGGGGCTCGACATGGCCGACCGCGTGCGCCTGA